>Ga0316206_1002081_pt1 | contig 14710 bp, 12 predicted proteins | sample 6monthpyrite_MG_FD_204942 | JGI IMG/M metagenome (GOLD analysis project Ga0316206, IMG submission 204942) | Microbial mat bacterial communities from mineral coupon in-situ incubated in ocean water Damariscotta River, Maine, United States -... | ecosystem: Environmental > Aquatic > Marine >...
GTGCCGGTGTCGATGACATATTTAATACCTGGCACCGTTAAGCTGGTTTCTGCAACATTAGTTGCCAATACAATATTACGACCGATATGAGTGGCGAAAATTCGATTTTGCTCTTGTATGGTTAATCGAGCGAACAACGGCAATACTTGGGTATGAGCATATTGCTGTTTTTGCAGTGCGTAAGCGGTATCTCTAATCTCACGTTCACCATTAAGGAAGATCAAAATATCGCCCATACTCAAACGCGATAATTCGTCAATAGCATTAATAATACCGTTAATAATGTCGTTATCTGCATATTCTTGCAAAGCGCGATAACGAATTTCAACCGGGAAAGTTCGACCAGATACTTCAATAATTGGCGCTTGATTAAAATGCGTAGAAAAACGCTGAGGATCAATTGTTGCGGAGGTAATGATCACCTTTAAATCAGGACGCTTTGGTAAAATTTGTTTAAGATAGCCTAAGATAAAATCTATGTTTAAACTGCGTTCATGTGCTTCATCAATGATCAGCGTATCGTACTGGCGCAACAACCGATCTTTTTGCATTTCAGCCAACAAAATACCATCAGTCATTAATTTAATATAAGTTTGCTCATTTACCTGATCGGTAAAGCGCACTTTGTAACCAACGGCATTACCTAGTTCACTATTTAACTCTTCAGCAATCCGATTAGCAACGGTTCTGGCAGCAATACGTCTAGGTTGTGTGTGGCCAATAAATCCGTCAATGCCACGTCCTAATTGCAAACAAATCTTAGGAATTTGAGTCGTTTTGCCAGAGCCAGTTTCACCCGCAATGATAACTACTTGATGATCACGAATAGCCTCACTTATTACTGTTAGATTTTGGCTAACCGGTAATTCTTCAGGAAAACTGATCTTAGGACATTGTGTTGCTCGTTGCTGTTTTAACGCAATAGAATATTCTATTGCCTGCAGAATTGACGTTATTGCTTGCTGCTGCTTGGCTGCATCGTTAATCTGCTCTATGCGATTAAGGCGTTTAGTTAATAATGCAATATCAGCTAACCGCACCTGTGCTAATAAAGACTTTAGTTGATGAATTTTTGAACGAACTGACGGCAATTGCTGTGACATAACTGAATGAATTAAAAACAAAACGCTATTTTAACAGCTCACCAACAAATAAACCATGTAGATAAAACATAACAAAACAATTGAAATTTTTACTAACTCACCTATAGTTAGTCGTTCATACTGATGAGTATTAGCAATAATTGCCTAACGCTAACCATCAAATAAGTTATTAAAGCAGTAAATATAATTATTCATGAAAACATCAATTATCGCTAAATTAGCTTCAAGCAAGTATATTTTTTTACTCATGATTTGTTTGCTATCGGGATGTGGTGGAGATGATCCTATCACCGAAATTGGTGATCCTGAATTAGTCGCCGTTGCATTTTTCGATGCATTATATAATCAACGTGATGTTGAAAAAGCAGCTTCAGTTTGTAGTCCACAAATGGCCAGAATTTTACTTCATTATCATTTACCAAATGCCATTGCTCGTAATGTATTTAATATGTCTTTTGATCACGTCAATATCAAACCGGATGATAGTGGCGTAAAAGTACGCGAACAATTTAAAAATAAAGCGATTGTAATTTTATACTTTGATGGCACTTACCATGGTGAAAAAATGAAAGATGTAAAACGTGTTTCAATGATCCAACTGGATGGTAAGTGGGTGATGGATAAACTGCTCAAAGACCCGTTCTAAACAGGCAAGCCAATACCGGTTAAAATGATTTGGGTTAACGAATCCACTACTTGTTCAAAATCTTCATCGGTTAACGACGGTTTAGCCATTGCTGCCGTCACCTGACACGCAAAATCAGCATAATGTTGAGTTGCACTCCAAATGATAAATAACACATGATAAGCGTTCACTGGCTTAATTTTACCTTGCGCTTGCCAGGTGTTTATAATACTTACCTTTTCAGTAACCCAAAGTCGAAAGTCAGTTTGTAAATAATCGTGTAAAAATGGCGCGCCGTGAATGATTTCGCTCGCAAATAGACGGGATGCGTCGGGATCGGTTTGTGAAAACAACACCTTCGCTCGAATATAGGCACGCAGTGCTACTTTGGGTTCATCCGTTACCGAAAAATTGCCGAAACTACTATTCCACACTTGTAAAATATCCGATAATAATTGTCGATACAAATCTTCTTTATCAGCAAAATAATAATGAATGTTGGTGCGCGGTAAACCAGCTCGTTCAGCTATCCGTTTAATTGATGCGCCTTTAAAACCAAAGGTAACAAACTCTTTTTTTGCAGCATTAAAGATCAAACCTTTATTCTTTTGACGCACCGCCCCTTCAACTGTTTTGTCATCATTCCACATAATACTACTCTGTTATCTATTATCTGCCCCAGCTAAGCGCTGTTTTACTTGACGTCGATTTGCATGCAATAACGGCTCAGTATAACCATTAGGTTGTTGTTCGCTATCGAAAATTAACTGACATGCAGTTTGAAAAGCAATATTACTGCTAAGTTGCTTGCCCATCGGTTGATATGCAGGATCGGCGGAATTTTGCCGATCAACGACTTCGGCCATCTGAGTTAGCGCTGCCATAACCTGTGCTGGCTCAACAATACCATGTTTTAACCAATTGCCAAGATGTTGGCTAGCAATACGCAAGGTAGCACGATCTTCCATGCGCCCAATATCATCAATATCAGGTACTTTTGAACAACCAATACCCAGATCAATCCAACGCACGACATAACCTAATATACCTTGCACATTGTTATTGATTTCATGCTCAATTTGCTGAGCAGTTAACTGCCGATTACTGTTGATTAAGGGGATCGTTAATAAGGCTTGTCGAAAATCCGATAATTTAGTTATGGATAATTGAGCGGCTAATTGCTGTTGTTGTGCAGTAACTGATACTTGATGATAATGTAGTGCATGTAACGTGGCTGCGGTTGGCGATGGCACCCAAGCACAACTTGCGCCCGCTAGTGGCTGTGCTATTTTTTCTTTAAGCATTTGTGCCATATGATCTGGCGTTGCCCACATACCTTTACCAATTTGTGCTTTACCTTGCAATCCACACTGCAAACCCATTGCCACATTGTATTGTTCATAAGCTAGCAACCAAGCTTGTTGTTGCATCTCTGCTTTTGGCACCATTGCACCAGCGCACATGCTAGTATGTAATTCATCACCCGTTCTATCTAAGAAACCTGTGTTAATAAACACTAATCGTTCTCGAGCTTGATAAATACAGGCTTTTAAATTAACCGAGGTACGCCGCTCCTCATCCATAATACCCATTTTAATGGTATTGCTAGGAAGCTTGAGTAACGCTTCTACTGCAGTAAATAGTTCACAACTAAAGCGAACTTCATCTGGACCATGTAATTTAGGTTTAACAATATAAATATTACCCTGAGCAGAATTTTTTAACTGTCCAATAGTTGGATTATTGCGCCGATCATAAAGCGCAATTAAGCTGGTCATAATTGCGTCTAATATACCTTCTGGCACTGGTTGCTGTTGTGACGTTAAAATAGCATCGCTGGTCATCAATAAACCAACATTACGAATAAATTGTAAACTTCTACCTGTTAGTGAAAAACGTTTACCTTGCAGATCATGATAATGCCTATCTGCTTGTAACCGGCGCGTAAAGGTTTTCCCCTGTTTGTTGACTTGTTCAGTTAACCAGCCTTGCATTAAGCCAAGCCAATGCTGATAAACTCGCACTTTATCGTTATAATCGACGGCTGCAATTGAATCTTCGCAATCTTGGATAGTGGTTATCGCCGACTCTAACACAACATCACAAATGCCCGCAGGGTCTTGTTGGCCAATTTTGTGTTGTCGATTAATATGTAATTCAAAATGCAAACCATGATGTATAAACAACAAGACACTCGGTTGCTCACACGAGCCTTGAAAACCGCAAAAAGCATTTGGCTGATTCAGTGTAGTTACCGTACCATTAGCTAAATGCACCAAACATTGGTGCTCAGATAAGGTATAATTCACTGCATTTAAATGGCTTCCCTTAACCAACGGAATTGCTTGATCTAAAAAGTTCTTCGCATATTTGATAACCTCAGCACCACGTTGTGGATCATAACCTGCTTGAGGCGTTTCATTGGCACTAATAACTGACTTGGCAATGGCATCAGTGCCATATAATGCATCATACAAACTGCCCCATCGGGCATTCGCTGCATTCAATGCATAACGAGCATTCATTAATGGCACCACCAATTGTGGGCCAGCAAGGTTAGCAATTTCATCATCAACCTGGGCAGTACTTATAACGAAATCATTCGGCTCTGTCACCAAATAACCAATGTCAGTCAAAAACTGCTGATAAGCTAACGCATCGAATGCACAATTGGACTTTCTCTGTTGCTTATGCCAGTCATTAATCTGCTGCTGCAAGTGTTCACGAGTAGCTAACAATGCTATATTCTCTGGGGTAAAACGCGTAAAAATTGCTAATGCAGCTAACCAAAATGACGATGCTTCAATGGCTAGTCCCGGTAATACTTGTTCATTCACAAACTGATATAATGGCTTAGCAATGGCATAGTCATTAACCATGATATAATTTTGTTGATCCGCTGTATTAATTCTCATGTGCTGGTGCCCCATTGGTAAACCATTGAGCTACAGCTTGTCGCTCCTGTTCGGTCATGTGGGTTTTATTCAATAGTGGCATGTCTTTCGAGTCCACCGCTCGGCTTTTTATACGAGATGCCCATCGGCTAATACTTGTCATGTTATCGAAGGTAACGCCTGCCGGTGCAGTTTTGAATACATCATCACTCGGCGAGGCTGAATGACAGACAGTACAGCGCGTGGTGATAATTTGTTGTATTTGGGTTACCGAGACTTTGGACGACTCATTCATCTTCATGCTGTTAGGTGCGAGTAAATATGCTAAGCCCAGTAAGCCCAACAATGCGCCCATCAATAATAATGGTTGATGCTTATTAAAATGTAGTAACACAAAATAATGCCGAATGACTGCTGCTATGCCAATAATCGCCATGAGTATCAACCAGCTATACTGGTGATTAAAAGTCATAGGATAATGATTACTGATCATTATAAAAATAACCGGCAAGGTTATATAAGTATTATGGGTTGAGCGCAATTTAGCATTTAAACCATATTTAGCATCTGGCGCCTCACCCTTATTAACCGCTGCTACTAACGCCTTTTGCGATGGAATGATGCCAAAAAACACATTACCAGCCATAATAGTACCCATGATTGCGCCAATATGCATATACGCACCACGCGCACTAAATAAATGCGTTAAACCATAAGCTAAACCAGCAAGCAATAACAATAACAAGACGCTTAATAGCTTTTGATGATTTTTTAATGCGGTACGACACAATAGCTCATAACCACCCACACCTAGTATAATAGCGCCTAACCCATAGCTAATCGCTTGTAGTTGCGTTAATTTAGCTACTCGTGGATCAATTAAATAACTATCAGCGCCCACATAAAACATCAAGGTTAATAATAAAAAGCCCGTAAGCCAAGTACTGTAAGCTTCCCATTTAAACCAGTGCAAGGTAGTTGGCATGGTCGGCGGAGCCAATTGGTATTTCGCTACTTCATAAAATCCACCGCCATGGATCGCCCATAAATCACCTTTAATGCCCTGCTTGGTTTTCCATTCTGGTGGGCTTTGTAAATGATTATCTAACCAGACAAAATAAAATGAGGCGCCGATCCACGCAATACCAACAATTACGTGCGCAAAGCGAATAATTAAATTGAGCCAGTCGATAATATAAGGAGTCATGTTGAGTTACTCTGGTGTTATATATTGTTAATAATGATTAAGTGAAGATTATTTTGCATTGGTTTGATAGCGCTCGCCCATAATATAGGTGGCAGCAATGTGTCGATCATCACCTAACATACTCAGCACAAATAATTTTTCAGCTAGGCTTTGACAATAACTGATGCGTCGAGCCATTAACGGAGTTGCCTGATAATCTAACACAATAAAATCGGCTTCATTGCCCAGTTTAAAGCTGCCAACTTTATCCACTAGATCTAAAGCTTGCGCACCGCCTAAAGTTGCCAAATAAAACGCTTGAAACGGCGCTAACGAATGGCCTTGCAATTGCTGAATTTTGTATGCTTCATTGAGTGTCGCTAACATAGAGAAGCTAGTACCAGCACCAATATCAGTACCTAAACCCACTTTAACTTGATGTTGCTGACATTTATTCAAGGAAAACAAACCACTACCCAAAAACAAATTTGAAGTTGGGCAAAACGCCAAGGCTGCCTCATTTTGATGTAAGCATTGATATTCTTGCTCTGTTAAATGCACACCATGCGCTAACACACTACGTTTTTTGAGTAACTTGCTTTGCTGGTAAACATCAAGATATCCTGTTGAATCGGGAAATAATTCTTTTACCCATTCAATTTCCTGCTGGTTTTCACACAGATGGGTATGTAGATAAACATCGTCATATTCAGCTAATAATTGTCCTGCTTTATCTAATTGAGCTTTAGAGCAAGTTGGTGCAAAACGTGGTGTGATCGCATATTGCAATCGATCGACATTATGCCAGCGTTCAATTAACACTTTGCTTTGCTGATAGCCAGACTCTGCAGTATCTTGTAAATCAGTAGGGCAATTTTGATCCATCATCACCTTACCGCAAATCATCCGCAATTTATGTTGCTGCGCAACACTAAAAAACGCATCAACAGATTGTGGATGCACCGTACCAAATACTAACGCCGTAGTGGTACCAGCAGTTAATAATTGCTCGATAAAAAACTGTGCAACATCAGTTGCATACTTAACATCGGTAAACTTTCGTTCTTGGGGAAACGTATAGTTATTTAACCAAGATAATAGTTGATCACCATAACTGGCCATCATATCGGTTTGTGGATAATGAATATGACAATCAATAAAGCCCGGCATAATTAAGCCGTGTGGATAGTGGCGAATGTTCACGCCAGCCGGCACTTGAGTTAATAATTCATCGGTAGTACCAAGTGCTTTAACCAAGCCATGCTCTACAAACAATAAGCCATCAGTAAAATGCTGATAGCTTTGCTCTGGTGTTGCCACCGTAGCGGGATCTGCAATGAAATGTAATATTTCACCACGAAAAACCTGTAACATAATATCGGTTATACCTTCTAAAATTAATAATCAGGGTTGATCAGTATTTGTTCATCTAATTGAAGTTGATCACAATTATTGCCGGGGCCCGCACGATCAATCACTAAAAAATCGCTCAAATGCTCCAGTGCCAAACAGTAATGATGCCAAGTGCCAGCATGATAATTTACGCCTTGCTCGCCGTTAGCAATAAATACCGATAACTTGCTCGCGTCAAATTCACCTTTCGGTGCCACCACCACTAAATAAGGTGTTTCACATAATGGCATAAATAGCTGTGAGCCCAGCGGATGACGTTCCATTAACTTAATGCTGATCGGTTGTGCTAATGGCGTAGAGCGAAAAATACTGACAATCGCTCGGCCATCTTCGGCTGCCACATCAAGCTGCGCTAAGTCATGATAACGCAAGGTATTGCCTTCATTAATCAGGTAATGCTGCACCGACTCACGCACTTCAATCACATCACCAAATGGCGCAAACGCTTCAGCACTTAATGGGATTGGAGTTAACTTTATACCAGCTTGTTGCTCAGTCATTACTATTAACTTCCACGATAGGTTGAATAGCCAAAGGCCGACAATAATAACGGAATATGATAATGCTCGCCGTTGCCGCTAATTTGAAATACCACATCAACATAAGGATAAAAGCATTCTTGTTGCAAGGTATTGAAATAATGCTCAGTGTCAAAATGCACACGATACACGCCCATGGGTAAATTGGAATGTTCGGTTAATAAATCGGTAACACGTCCATCTTGGTTGGTGTTTGAATGCGCTAATACTTGCCATTGTTGTTCAATGTGTTGATACAAGATAACTGGCATATTGACGGCTGGTTTGCCTAAATTAGTATCTAGTACATGACTGGTAATTTGACTCATGATTATTCCTTTTCCTCTTGCTAAAAGTTTAACCTTGTTTGCAGTTTAATTTTGCTTGACCGATATAGTGTAACAACGCGTTATGACGCTATCACGATTTAAGCAAATAATTTCTTTAAGCGTAGACAAAATATTTTGCCTTGCTCAATTGCCGCTAATTCAAGCTCTTGCGCTCGACTATTGTTGATTCTAGTCGTTAATAATTCCAGCATTTGTAACGCACTTTTACCCGTTGCAAACACAATAAAAATAAAACCAAAGCGCTGTAAGTATTGATCATTTAAGCTTTTTAACTGGATTAACATTTGCTCATTAGCTTGTGCTACTGCGCTTTGCTCGTGACCAGCTAGTTGTGCGGTGTTCGCATATTTTGCTTTTAAGCTAGTAATATCGCCGATTTTTGGATGACCATCGAATGCCTGCAAATAATCAGCTTCGGTTAAATCTTGCCAGCAAGCTAACGCTTGTAACTTTAATTGTTCAATATCAGCAAACGGTCGTTGCAACAATAACTGTTGTGCCCAACGTTCGCTGGTGCAACATTGCAGCAATAACCTATAAGCTTGTGGTTCAGCCAGTTGATTAAACTCTGCTAACTGCATTTAACTTTCCTGTCCGATATTATGTAGAGTTTGACATTGACCATAAATACGCATTCTACTCACGCCGCCATCGGGAAAAATATTGAGTCGTACATGAGTAAAATATTGCTCGTTAGGAACTTCAATTTGCTCAACAAAAATATGCTCACGGTGAGCAAATAGCTTAGTTTGCCCAATAATGGTTTGCCAATGAACACTGTCATCTAGGCTATTTTTGTGTGTTAAACAGGCGCCTTGTAAACTGAAACTGTCTGGAAAGTTACCTTTAAAATGATGGGTATCAATCACCACTTTTTGAATATTGCCCGGTTGCGCTAACTGTACAATTGACCAATCATGACCTGAGTCACGCCGACGTTTGGTTTCCCAACCATCGCCCATGGTTTTACCACGCCCCGGCATTAATAAATTGTTTTTATCACTAAAAAACATATCGCTTACTAATAAGGCTTTAGCACCATTTTTTATTGCCGCTAAATCAATTAATTCATTGGCGACAAACTCATGCCAATTTAGCACTACCTCACCATAAATGCGTAAACGAGCAACACCGCCGTCGGGGAAAATATTCAATCGTACATGCGTATAAACCTGCTCGGCTTGCGTTAGCTTACTATCAATCGCAAATAAATTTTGACTGTGCGCTTGTACTGCAGTTTTCGGTAAAATAGTCTGCCATGCAGTTTGCTGATCCGGCTGTAGCGCTGAGTTACAAGCCTCAATGGAAACTTCAAGCGGTGCATTACCCCGAAAATGATTAGTATCAATATCGACACCATTAATTTTGCCTTGTGCGCCCAGTTTTATAATACACCAATCAAACTCGCGGCCATTATTGCGGCCAAAACTGCGGCGTGATTCCCAACCGTCCATCCATTTGCCGCGCTCGGTATATTTATCATCAATAAATATGCCTCGACCAGGCTTAATGAGATTTTCCATTTCAGCAAAAAAATCATCACTGCAAGCTAACGTTTCACCGCCTAATCGTTCACTCGCTAAATCAACATAGTGTTCACTAAACTGCTGCTGTAATTGTTCTACCCTTAACATGCTACTATTTCCTGTTTAAACTTATTTACGTTAGCCGTGCAGCTATTTATGCCATTGCCCGTACTGGGTATTAAAACTGACCTTTAATGAGTGGCTTACCAAAAGGTTTAGCCGAATAGCTATCATCTTGATACACCAGCTGACCACGCACATAGGTAGCCAGTACTTGGCCGTTAACAGTTTGCCCCACATACGGGCTGATTTTATGTCGATGTTTGATCATCTCAGTAGAAATTTGATAACTAGCGCTATCATCAAAAATACAAAAATCCGCGTGTTTACCTACCGCAATATCACCTTTAACACTGGATAAACCAGCAAATTCAGCCGGAGCTTGCGCCATTAAGCGAGACAAATCCACTAAACTAAAACCGCGTTGCTGAGCTTCGCTCCAAATTAATGACAAACCAAATTGCAGCGCAGAAATACCGCCCCACGCATGTTCCAGATCGCCACTATCAATATGCTTTAATTGCGGTGTGCAAGGCGAATGATCCGAAACAATCATACTAATGGTGCCTTGCTTTACCGCTTGCCATAGTTGTTCTTTATTGTGCTGCTCGCGAATTGGCGGACAACACTTAAATAGCGTTTTACCATTAGGGATTTGCTCCGCGGCAATAGTCAAATAATGCGGGCAAGTTTCAGCAGTAAACGCTAAACCCTGCGCTTGTGCGTTAGCAATACTGTCGAGCGCTTCGGCCGACGATAAATGCACAATATGCACTTTGCTATTAATGCCTTGCTGCTGTGCTTGTTGTGCTAATTTCACCATTAATGCCACCGCTTCATTCTCCCAATGCTTAGGTCGAGAAGCTAAAAAGCTTTGATAATTATCACCGATGGCCGCAGGCGGCAAATGTTCATTATCTAGCTCAGCATGCAGTAAATACGGGACATTATGCTTCGCCAATATCGGTAACGCGTTGCTTATATCGTGTGCTTCTACCGGCGGAAACTCATCAATACCTGAGTCAATCATAAATGATTTAACGCCCAACACCCCGGCCGTTAATAATTCATCAAGTGCTGCTAAATTACTAGGGATCACCCCGCCCCAAAAACCACAATCAACCCAAAGTTTATCTTGCACGGCGGCAAGTTTTTCTAAAAACGCAGCTTTGGTGGTGGTGACCGGAATGCAATTAAGCGGCATATCTACCAAGCTGGTAATTCCACCAGCGGCAGCAGCTTGGGTTGCGGTATTAAAGCCTTCCCATTCAGTGCGTCCCGGTTCATTAATGTGTACGTGGCTATCAACTAAACCAGGCATTAGCACGGCATCGCCTAAGTCGGTACAAACGCAAGCAAGCTGTTGTTGATATGGATGAATAGCGATAATTTTTTCATCTTGCACTTCTACACAAGCAGCTAACATAGTGCCATTACTGATCACCCGTCGGCTACGCAGCGCAAAATGTGTTAGCTGTTGATTAAAATCAAGATTAAGTTGACTCATGAATGCTCACCCGCTTTCGTTTTAGATAATGGCTGTTGTGATACAGGCACTTGCGGCAGAGACGTTAGCAGCGACTGCAAATCGCGCCAAGCAATACCTTGTTTTGTTGCTGCATTGTTTACTGTGCCATATTGCACCGTTTGATACTGATTAATAATTTGCCCCGCAATGGAAATCGCTACTTCCATTGGTTTTTTGCCAGTAATGCTAGGTAAGCCAATCGGGCTGGTAATCCTAGCAATGCTCTGCGCTGAAAACTCTCTATGCTTGAGCCGTTGTTGAAAGCGTCGCCATTTAGTTTGCGAGGCAATTAAGCCCAAATATTGAAAGTCATCACGGCGCAAAATTGCCTGACAAAGCTCAAAATCTAATTGATGATTATGGGTCATCACTAGGAAATAACTATTCGCTGGCATGCTAGCAACTTCGCCTACTTCATCATCGCTTAGCTGAGCGGTAATATTTGATTCAGATAGCTCGTTGCTTGCTGATTGCGCCAAATACTGCGCCGGAAATTCATGTGCCCGGCAATCCACCCAAGTTACCTGACAAGGTAATTGTGCCAATATCGGCACCAATGCCTTGGCTACATGCCCTGCCCCAAATAGCATAATATTCACCGCTGTTGCGGGAAAGTATTCAAACAACACCGACACACTGCCGCCACAACACTGACCAAGTTGGCTGGCTAATTGAAAATGCTGCAACTGTTGCTGTTTTTGTGGCGGATTGACTGCTTGCTGTGCAGTTATTAATTGCTGAGCAAATTGTATCGCCTGATATTCAAGATGGCCACCGCCAATGGTGTCGAAACACACTTGCTGACCAACTACCATTTTTGTGCCAGTTTCGCGCGGTGTTGAACCCGTTACCCCTAATACAGTAACTAACACAGCCGCTTGTCCTTGTTGTTGCAATTGATGCAACGCTGCTAGCCAATTATTAACCATGTTCTGTCTCAACTGCTACTTGTTGCAATTGATGAATAGCCATTAACACTCGCTCTGGCGTAGCTGGCGTATCTAGCGCTGGACTAAGTCGATAATCAACTGTTGAAGCTATCGCATCTTTAAGCGCCGACCACACACTAATCGCCAACATAAACGGCGGTTCGCCCACCGCTTTTGAATGATAAATAGTTTGTTCATCATTCGCTTCTGCTAGCAAGCTAACATTAAATTCAGCCGGACAATCACTGATGGCCGGAATTTTATAGGTGGCAGGATTATTCGATAATAATCGACCTTGCTCATTCCATACTAATTCTTCGGTGGTTAACCAACCCATGCCTTGAATAAAACCGCCTTCAATTTGACCAATATCGAGCGCTGGATTGAGTGATTTACCCACGTCATGCAAAATATCAGTGCGTAATAATTTGTATTCGCCGGTTAGCGTATCCACCAACACTTCAGATACCGCCGCACCATTGGCATAATAGAAAAACGGTCGGCCTTGGCCGGTGACGCGATCAAAGTGAATTTTAGGGGTTTTGTAAAAGCCAGTAGAAGATAACGAAACACGCTGCATATAAGCCAGTTGCACAAATTCAGCAAATGAAAACACCTGCTCAGCAATATGTACCTGATTATTAGTAAACTGTACTTGCTGCTCAGTAACCGAAAAATATGTCACGGCAAAATCAATCAACCGCTGTTTAATAATTTTTGCGGCATTTTGCGCCGCTTTACCGTTTAAATCAGTACCCGACGACGCTGCCGTTGGCGAGGTATTCGGTACTTTGTCGGTTTGCGTAGCCGACACCGCGACATGAGTTACATCAACTTGAAATTCTTCCGCTACAATTTGCGCCACCTTGGTAAACAAACCTTGACCCATTTCAGTGCCGCCATGATTCAAATGAATGCTGCCGTCAGTATAGATATGAATGAGCGCGCCGGCTTGATTCAAATGTTGTACGGTAAATGAAATGCCAAATTTAACTGGCGTTAACGCGAGACCTTTTTTCAAAATCGGACTGTGTTGATTAAATTCACTAATTTCCGCGCGTCGTTGCTGGTAATTCGCCGTGTGCTCTAGTTGTTCAATCATCGCTGGCAGCATAATTTGCTCAACCGTTTGTCCGTAATGAGTAACATTACGCCCGTGCTCGTTATATAAATTAAGTTTGCGGATCGCCAGCGGATCTTTACCCAAATAACGAGCAATATCATCCATCACCATTTCTATGATCATCATCCCTTGTGGGCCACCAAAGCCGCGAAAGGCAGTATGCGATACAGTGTTGGTTTTACAGCGATTACCAGTTACCAGCGCGTTATTTAGATAATAACCGTTATCGGCATGAAACATGGCCCGGTCAACAATAGCATCAGATAAATCTGGTGAATAACCGCAATTACCATTTACCGTTAATTTAATACCTAAAATTTGTCCCTGCTGATCAAAGCCCACTTGATATTCATTTTCAAACGGATGGCGCTTGCCGGTTAACACCATGTCATCGGTTCGGCTTAATCGAAATTTTACCGGCTTAGCGGTTTTATGCGCTAATAATGCCGCCAAACATGCCCACGGTGCGGCTTGCGTTTCTTTGCCGCCAAACCCACCGCCCATGCGCCTAGTAGCAACTAATACCTTGTGTAATGGAATACCCAATACTTCAGCAACTAACTTTTGTACTTCACTGGGATGTTGTGATGAGGAATGAATGATCATTCCGCCATCTTCGGTAGGTTCTGCGGTTGATACTTGCCCTTCTAAATAAAAGTGCTCTTGCCCGCCAATACTTTGTTTGCCTGATAATTGATGCGCCGCTGATTGGATCACTTGTTCAGCATCGCCACGCGCCATAGTAAACGGTGGGCGCACAAAGGATTGAGCCGCTAATGCTTGTTGTACGGTTAATGTTGCTGGTAATGCTTGATAGTCAATCTCCGCCAGTTTTACCGCTTTACGCGCTAGCTCGTGACTGGTTGCAGCAACCGCAAAAATCGGTTGCCCAACATATTGCACCAAATCATCTGTTAAAATAGGATCGCCCGGAAACACTGGGCCAATATCGGTATGACCGGGTACATCAGCAAGCGTTAATACCGCAACCACACCTTCAGCTTGGTGCACGCGACTTAAATCTAAACGAGTAATTTTACCGTGCGCAATGCTACTTTGGCCAACCGCCGCATGTAGTTGCTGCTTTGGTTCAGCTTTATCATCAATATACAGTGCTTGTCCGGTAACATGTAATTCAGCACTTTCATGGTTGGTTTTACTACCAACGGCACCAGTGATCTGTGCTGTTTTGCCTAATGATTGCTGAACGTTAATTAAATTACGCATAATGAGTCACCTTGGTAGCAATAGTTTGCGTTGCAATTGGTGCTCCAAATGCCTGTTTATGCTCTGCGCTAGCTATTGCTTGTTGGCATTCAATAAAACATTTTTGTAATAAATTTTGCGCCACTAGCATACGGTACTCAGCCGAAGCGCGTACATCTGACATCGGCTGAAAATCTTCAGTTAAGGCTAGTTGGGCTTGTTTAATCGTACTGGCTTGCCATGGTTGAT
>Ga0316206_1002082_pt1 | contig 14706 bp, 12 predicted proteins | sample 6monthpyrite_MG_FD_204942 | JGI IMG/M metagenome (GOLD analysis project Ga0316206, IMG submission 204942) | Microbial mat bacterial communities from mineral coupon in-situ incubated in ocean water Damariscotta River, Maine, United States -... | ecosystem: Environmental > Aquatic > Marine >...
TTGTAGATGCTCTCGGTACTCCAATTGACGGCAAGGGCCCAATCGATAGTAAAGCTACAGCACCTATCGAGCAGGTAGCTCCAGGTGTAATCACTCGTAAGTCTGTAGACCAGCCAGTACAAACGGGTCTAAAAGCGATCGATACTATGGTGCCCGTTGGCCGTGGCCAGCGTGAGCTGATTATCGGTGACCGTCAGACCGGAAAGACTGCGGTTGCAATCGATGCCATTATTAACCAGAAAGATACCGGTGTATTTTGTATCTATGTGGCGATTGGTCAAAAGGCCTCATCAGTTGCGGGTGTTGTACGTAAACTCGAAGAACATGGTGCATTGGCTAACACGGTAGTAGTAGCCGCAACAGCAGCAGAAGCTGCTGCTCTGCAATTCATTGCCCCATACGCGGGTTGTGCAATGGGTGAGTATTTCCGTGATCGTGGTGAAGACGCACTGATCGTTTATGATGATCTGACTAAACAGGCATGGGCGTACCGACAGGTATCTCTGTTGTTACGTCGTCCACCAGGTCGTGAGGCCTATCCAGGTGATGTATTCTATTTGCATTCACGTCTGCTCGAACGTGCAGCACGTGTTAATGCTGATTTCGTTGAAAAAGCCACTAACGGTGAAGTAAAAGGCAAGACCGGTTCATTAACCGCATTGCCGATCATCGAAACCCAGGCCGGTGATGTATCAGCTTTCGTACCAACAAACGTAATCTCGATTACCGATGGTCAGATCTTCCTTGAGTCCGATCTGTTCAATGCCGGTATTCGTCCTGCGATAAACGCTGGTTTGTCAGTATCACGAGTAGGTGGTGCGGCACAGACTTCTATCATCAAGAAACTCGGTGGTAGTGTTCGTCTGGCACTGGCTCAGTATCGTGAGTTGCAGGCCTTCTCACAATTCGCATCAGATCTCGATGATGCTACACGAGCACAGTTAGAGCGTGGTCAGCGTGTAACCGAGTTGATGAAACAGAAACAGTATGCGCCATTATCAGTTGCAGAGCTGGCAGTTTCCCTGTTTGCGGCAAATGAAGGCTATCTGGATGATGTAGACGTCAACAAGATTGTTGATTTCGAAGCAGCCATGCAGTCCTCAGTAGCTTCAAATAATGCCGATTTGATGGACAAGATCAATGACACAGGTGACTACAATGATGACATCGTAGCCGGCCTGAAGGCTGCGTTGGATAAATTCAAGGAAACCGGAACCTGGTAAGGGGCTGAGTAATGGCAAGCGGAAAAGAAATACGTACCCAGATCAAGAGTATCAAGAATACTCAAAAGATCACCAGTGCGATGGAGATGGTCGCAGCCAGTAAGATGCGCAGGGCACAGGATCGCATGAAAGCCACACGTCCTTATGCAGACAAAATGCGCAATGTTATTGGCCATCTGGCTCATGCCCATCCTGAATATAAGCATACATTCATGATTGAGCGTGAAGTAAAGCGAGTTGGCTTTATCGTTATTTCATCTGACCGTGGTTTATGTGGTGGGCTTAATGCCAACGCATTTCGGGCCACTGTACGAAATATGAAAGAGCTGGATGATCAGGGTGTCGAGATTGATGTTTGTACCATTGGCAAGAAAGCAAGATTGTTCTTTAATCGCCTGAAAGGTACATTGCGAGCAGAGACCTCAGACTACGGAGATAAACCGCGCCTGGAAGATATTATTGGCCCGGTTAAGGTTATGCTGGATGCCTATGAGAATGGTGAAATAGACCAATTGTTTGTGGTTTATAATGAATTTGTTAACACCATGACACAAAGCCCGCAGGTTGAGCAATTACTACCGATTGTCGCTCATGATGCTGAAAGTGAAATTCAGCATCACTGGGATTATATCTACGAGCCGGATTCCAAACATGTACTGGATGGCCTGCTGATGCGTTATATCGAATCACTGGTCTATCAGGGTATGGTTGAAAATGTTGCTTGTGAAATGGCATCTCGAATGATTGCAATGAAGTCTGCGACTGATAATGCGGGTGACCTGATAGACGGTCTGGAGCTGGTTTACAACAAGGCGCGACAGGCAGCAATTACTCAGGAAATTTCCGAGATTGTAAGTGGTGCTTCGGCTGTATAGCCAGGCAAGCAGCAGTAAGAAAGGTTTTTAAGCTAATTTGGTTACAAGCCATATAGCAGGTAAAAGTTTTTAATTTTAATTATTAAGTCTCTTCAAGAGGAACGAATGATGAGTTCTGGAAAGATTGTTCAAATAATTGGCGCGGTAGTCGATGTAGAGTTCGACCGTAGCAGTATGCCTAAAGTATATGATGCCCTGATCGTAAGTGGATCTGGCCTGACACTGGAAGTTCAGCAGCAGCTGGGTGACGGTGTTGTACGAACCATCGCGATGGGTACTACGGATGGCGTTAAACGCTCAACCACAGTAGATAATACGGGTGCACCGATACAGGTACCTGTAGGTCAAAAGACGCTGGGTCGTATTATGGACGTACTGGGTAATCCGGTTGATGATGCAGGCCCTATCGGTGAAGAAAAGCGTATGGGTATTCACCGTAAGCCACCCGCTTATGACGAACAGTCTTCAAGTGTTGAGATTCTTGAAACCGGTATCAAGGTTATCGATTTGATCATGCCTATCGCCAAGGGTGGTAAAATTGGTCTGTTCGGTGGTGCGGGTGTTGGTAAAACCGTAACGCTGATGGAATTGATTCGTAATATCGCGGTAGAGCATAGTGGCTTCTCGGTATTCGCCGGTGTAGGTGAGCGTACTCGTGAAGGTAATGACTTTTACCATGAAATGGATGAAGGTAACGTACTGGATAAAGTATCACTGGTTTATGGCCAGATGAATGAGCCTCCAGGTGCACGCTTACGTGTCGCACTGACAGGCCTGACTATGGCGGAGCATTTCCGTGATGAAGGTCGTGACGTACTGTTGTTCGTAGATAACATCTACCGATATACATTGGCCGGTACAGAGGTATCTGCACTGTTGGGCCGTATGCCATCAGCGGTAGGTTACCAGCCTACACTGGCTGAAGAAATGGGTGCGCTGCAAGAACGTATTACATCTACAAAAACCGGGTCAATCACATCGTTCCAGGCGGTATATGTGCCTGCGGATGACTTGACTGACCCATCACCTGCAACAACCTTCGCGCATCTTGACGCAACATTGGTATTGTCTCGTCAGATCGCAGAGCTGGGTATTTACCCTGCGGTAGACCCGCTGGATTCAACTTCACGACTGCTCGATCCACTGGTTATCGGTAATGAGCATTATGATACGGCCCGTGCCGTGCAGGGAACATTGCAGCGTTATAAAGAACTGAAAGATATCATTGCTATACTGGGTATGGATGAATTGTCTGATGAAGACAAACAGGTCGTAACCCGTGCACGTAAAGTACAGCGCTTCCTGTCACAGCCATTCTTCGTAGCTGAAACCTTTACCGGTACACCCGGTAAATACGTATCACTGAAAGACACTATTCGTGCCTTCCAGGGTATTGTTGATGGTGAATACGATGATTTGCCAGAGCAGGCATTCTACATGGTTGGCGGCATAGAAGAAGTCGTTGAAAAAGCAAAAACCCTGTAAATAAAGTTAGGTAAGCTAAATGGCTATGACTACACATGTTGACATTGTAAGTGCAGAAGAAGCAATTTTCTCAGGCACTGCTGAAATGGTCTATGCACCTGCAGAAATGGGTGAAGTGGGTATTGCACCCCGTCATACACAAATGATCACACGATTAAAGCCCGGTGAAGTACGTTTACAAAAGGGTAATGAAATTCAGTCATTTTATGTATCTGGCGGCATCCTTGAAGTACAGCCACACGTAGTCACAGTGTTGGCTGATACTGCCATTCGTGCAAAAGATCTTGACGAAGCGCAGGCCATCAAGGCTAAAGAGCATGCAGAGCAAGTATTAAAAGATAAAACATCAGAGATCGAATATGCTCGTGCCACAGCGGAACTGGCAGAAGCTGCTGCACAGCTTCGCGCGATTGAAAAATTACGCAAAATGAAAAAGTAATATCAGAAAAATAAACCCCGTAAAAGCGCCAAGTGTTCTACGCCTGGCGCTTTTTTCTTTATTAGCGACATCATTTTTATAACGGCTAAAACAATGTCAGGTCAGATTACCAGCAGAAATAAAGCCGCTCTTTTTGAATAATAACCATGTAGGAGCGAATTTATTCGCGAAAAAAATATAGTGGCCAGTAATTCTTAAATGAGTACTCACTATCCATTAACTACCCGGAATACAACAAAAAAGTGATAATATTCATTGCAGTCTCTATAGTATATCCAGTATGCTATTTATCAGGAAATCAGCGATTAAACCGATAAAGACACTATGAATCTTGAAGTAATCATTCTTGCGGCCGGTCAGGGTACGCGCATGAAGTCCAATATACCTAAAGTCCTGCATTCTTTGGCAGGTAAGCCCATGCTGGAACATGTAATCGATACGGCACAGAAGCTGGATGCTGCCAATATTCACATCGTTTACGGTCATGGTGGTGACCAGGTTAAAACTCATCTGAACGATCATCAGCTAATATGGGCAGAACAGGAAGAACAGCTAGGTACCGGTCACGCAGTACAACAGGCGATGTCATCAATTGATAATGAAAGCGTAGCTCTGATTTTATATGGTGACGTTCCGCTGATTCAAAAGGAAACATTGCAGCGCCTGATAGAAACGGTGAGTGATCAGCAGATGGCACTGTTAACTGTAATACTTAAAAACCCAACAGGTTATGGCAGGATTGTACGCGGTAAAGATAGCCAGATAGAAAAAATAGTTGAACATAAAGATGCATCAGATAATGAACTTGCTATCAATGAAGTCAATACAGGCATTATGGCTGTAAGATCAGTTGATCTGCATAAATGGTTAAACCGCCTGGATAATAATAATGTTCAGCGTGAATATTATCTGACAGATATTATCGAAATGGCAGTGACTGATAATGTGACAGTCGTAGGCATAAGCACAGATGATGAAATTGAAGTAACCGGCATTAATGACAAAGTGCAGTTACAGATGATGGAGCGTGCATTTCAATTACGTCAGGCAGAAAAGCTGATGCGTGAAGGAGCCACCATTATTGATGCAGCACGTATAGATTTACGTGGTAGCTGCACCATAGGCAAAGACGTTACATTCGATGTAAATGTCGTGTTGGAAGGAAATAACACCCTGGGAAATCATGTTAGTATTGGCCCTAATGTTTACCTGAAAGATGCCACGATCGGCGACCATGCTTCTATTTTAGCTAATAGCGTGATAGATCAGGCAGTGGTTGGTAAAAATTCTAAAGTAGGACCATTTGCACGCCTGCGTCCTGATACTGTATTGGCAGAACATACCCATATCGGCAATTTTGTAGAAATTAAAAAATCAATAGTGGGTAATGGCAGCAAAGTAAATCATCTGAGTTATATTGGTGACGCAGAAATTGGCAAGGGTGTAAATATTGGTGCAGGTACGATTACCTGTAACTATGATGGCGCGAATAAATTTAAAACCATTGTTGGTGACTATGCATTCATCGGATCAGATTCTCAGCTGGTAGCACCGGTTGTGATCGGTGCGGGTGCAACCATTGGTGCAGGTTCAACTATTACCAAAGATACAGAAGATAATAAATTAACCTTGAGTCGTAGCAAGCAATTGAGCATCGATGGCTGGAAGCGGCCGCAAAAGAAGAAATAACAGCGAAATAAACTAAGAGAAGATTATGTGTGGAATCGTCGGTGCAATCGGACAACGTGATGTTAGCCAGATTTTGGTCGAAGGACTTAAACGACTTGAATACAGAGGCTATGACTCAGCAGGTGTGGCATTACTGAACAGTGAAAATAAAATTTCACGTATACGCCGCATTGGCAAGGTTAAAGAGCTGGAAGCAGAACTCAGTAAATATTCTACTGGCCAGATTGGCATTGCTCATACACGCTGGGCTACACATGGTAAACCAACCGAGACCAATGCACATCCACATATATGTAATGACACTGTGGCACTGGTACACAATGGAATTATCGAAAATCATGAAGCAATGCGTGAAGCACAACAGGCAATGGGTTATCGCTTTACATCAGAAACAGACACAGAAGTTATTGTTCATCAGGTATCACATTATCTTGATCAGGAAGGTGATCTTTTTAGCGCAGTCCAAAAAGCGGCAAATGATCTTGAGGGTGCATATGCATTGGGAGTGATCAGTCCAAAAGAACCGGATGCATTGGTTGTTGCCAGAAAAGGCAGTCCTTTACTGATCGGTATTGGCGTAGGTGAACATTTTATTGCATCTGATGCTGCGGCATTGATCCCTGTGACCCAACAGTTTATTGCGTTGCATGAAGGTGACATTGCGAAAATAAAACGTGATAGCGTTGAAATTATAGATAGTGAAGGCAACCCTGTTGAACGTGAAGTTCATGTCTCAGAGTTGCGTGCAGACTCGGTCGAGCGGGGTGAATACCGTCACTACATGCTCAAAGAAATTTATGAACAACCCGTTGCGATCAGTGATTGTCTGGAAGGTCGAATTACAGCAACTAAAGTACTGGAAGAAGCGTTCGGGCATAATGCCCCGGAGATATTTGATCAGGTTCAGGGTATTCATATTGTTGCCTGTGGTACCAGCTACCATGCGGGTATGGTTGGCAAGTACTGGTTTGAATCACTGGCAGGTATACCCTGCAGTGTTGAGGTGGCCAGCGAGTTCAGATATCGAAAACCGGTTGTCCGTAAAAATTCATTAATAATTACTTTGTCACAGTCTGGTGAAACAGCCGATACCCTTGCAGCCTTACAGGAAGCCAGGAAACTGGGTTATGGTTACTCGCTAGCGATATGTAATTCACCGGAAAGTTCCATCGTCAGAGAATCAGACCTGGTATTAATGACGCGTGCAGGTCCTGAAATCGGCGTTGCCTCAACGAAAGCATTTACGACACAACTGGTTTGTCTGATGCTGGTGGTATTGGCATTAGGACGCAGGAACACAATGTCAGAAGAGCTTGAAACTAAAATAGTAAAAGAACTGACCAGTTTACCGCGTAAAGTAGAGCAGGCACTGGAACTGGACAAACAAATAATGGATATGGCTGAACGTTTCAGTGACAAACATAATGCACTGTTTCTGGGTCGTGGTGCACAGTACCCGGTTGCGATGGAAGGGGCTTTAAAACTGAAAGAAATCTCTTACATACATGCAGAAGCATACCCGGCAGGAGAGCTGAAGCATGGCCCGTTGGCACTGGTTGATGAAGACATGCCCGTTATTGCCGTTGCACCGAATAACGAACTGCTGGAAAAACTCAAATCCAATTTACAGGAAGTCAGTGCCCGTGGTGGAAAGCTATTTGTATTCGCCGATAAAACAGTGTCACTGGAGCAGGATGAGAATATAGAAATTATTCAGGTTGCAGACACAGATGACACTATTGCTCCAATGGTATTTACAATTCCATTACAATTGTTGTCTTACCATGTGGCGGTGCTTAAAGGTACCGATGTAGATCAACCACGTAATCTGGCTAAATCAGTGACAGTAGAATAACAAGGGCAGGAGCATGAAATACAAAATTACCAGTACAGTATTTATAACCTTATTTATTTTTATCAATACAGCTGTTGCTGCCAGTAATTTATCATTTCACGGCATCAATCTTGGCGTAGACGAGGAAACATTAACGGAAAATTATCCGGAGTTTGCTTGTAATACCGATTCAAAAAATCCTGAATTACGACGATGTCATGCAAAGTTTGACCCCACATCACAATCAGGTGTTTTTGAAAAGCTGAGAGGGAGTAAACTGAATATTACACTAACATTTGTTAATGATAAGCTGGTAAATATTAATATCCCGTTTTACCGCGCATTATTTAAACCAACAGCACAGTTTTTTACAGACCACTATGGTCGACCAAAACTGGCACATGAAAAAGTTGTGGGTAAACAGGGAAAATCACTGAACAATTCAATATTGATCTGGAAGCGCGGTAAAGAATCAATCGTGTACTGGGAAATAGACAAAAACAGGTATGCTAACGGAAATTATGAATACAGCAGAATTCTTTTTTTACTAAAAGAATAGATTGATCATAGTAAAGCAACGTTTTTTATTTGTGCAAAAACGTGCCGTCTAGTTTCAAGACGTAACTCATCAATATACCTGCGGGAGTAAATATTCAAAAAAGTGCTTGACAGGATTTGCTTGCAGCAGTAAAGTCGCTGCCCATCATTTGTAAGAACTTATCAACAGGAGGCTTAACATGTTTTACATAACAAAAACTATCAGCCTCGCGACCGTAACGACTCTCTGAACTATTCCGGGTTGTACGGCCCGGGCTCCTGATTAAAATACCAATATATTAATTTCCGACAGGTTCGGCATAAGGCCTTATTGCGTCTTGAATATGTCCGCATCTGTCATAGTTTGGAGTAGTGAAATGCAGTCTACAAAACAATGGCTTGAACAAGCCAGTCAGGTCTGTGATGAAATAGGTCCAGACGATGGTATCGATCCGCGCTATCTACACGAAGGGCGCGGAATAAAAGCGGTATCTTACAAAACAATGCAGTTGTGCAAAGAGGCCGGTAAGGTCTTGTCGATAATCTTTAATGGTGAATTGGGAGAACCAATACTGAATGAGCTACAGCTTATTCGCATTGATAGCGAAGGCGAAGGTCAATTTCTATGTGTAACGATGGGGCATATTGATCCTGAGGCTGTACTGGATGAGGAAGTCGTCATGTCTGCGTTATCAAGAGTAAAGGGATACCTGAGAACGGCTATTGCACAGCAGATTAACAGAAAACGTATGCCGGCACTGAAGTTTAAATACGCCGGCTTAATAGAGCAAGGTGAATGACTATGCCTATTTATAAACAAATTACAAAAGGTAAAGTACCGGTAAAAATCTTTACCGATGATATTGAGCATGAAGCCTATCAGCAGCTGTTGAATATTTCGCAATTGCCGATTATTCATAGCCATGTTGCCGCTATGCCGGATGTACATTTTGGGAAAGGTGCCACTGTGGGATCGGTGATTCCATGCAAGGGAGCGATTATCCCTGCTGCGGTGGGTGTGGATATTGGTTGCGGTATGAATGCGTTACGATTGTCGATAAAAGCACATGAACTGCCTGATAATATGCGACGTGTTCGTTCGGCGATTGAAGCGGCCATACCGGTTGGGTTTGATATGCACAAAACCGATAAGGCACGTGCATCAACCGTGCGAGCCTTATCAGTGGGAATGGATCAATTTTTAATCAAGCATCCTAAAATACTGAAGATGCAGAAGAAGCCCTATCAGACATGGGTGCGTCAATTAGGTACATTGGGTGGAGGTAATCACTTTATCGAACTGTGTATTGATGAAAATAACGATGTGTGGATTATGTTGCATTCCGGTAGCCGTGGTATCGGCAATGTGATTGGTCAGTACTTTATCAATCTGGCACAAAAAGACATGCAACGGCATTTGCATAATCTACCGCATAAGGATCTGGCGTATTTCACAGAAGGTGCGCAGCATTTTGATGACTATGTCAACGCGGTACATTGGGCACAAGACTACGCAATGGAAAATCGTCGTGAGATGATGCGTTTGCTGGTGGATGCCTTGAAAAAGGAATTACCAAAATTCGGCATAACCAAAGAAGCAATCAATTGCCACCACAACTATGTGGCCGTTGAAAATCACTTTGGAGAAAATGTTTATATCACCCGTAAAGGAGCGATCCGTGCAGGGGTGGATGAATTGGGTATTATTCCAGGTAGTATGGGTGCCAGGTCTTTTATCGTGAGAGGTAAAGGTAACAAGGAATCATTTTGTTCCTGTTCTCATGGTGCCGGGCGTAAAATGAGCCGTGGTAAGGCAAAACGTCACTTTAGTGTTGAAGACATGGAGGCACAAACCGAAGGTATTGAATGTCGCAAAGATAGCGGTGTGATTGACGAGATCCCCGGTGCCTATAAAGACATCGACACCGTCATGGCAAATCAGCATGATCTGGTTGATGTAGTACATACACTCAAACAGATTGTGTGTGTTAAGGGGTGATAGGTAGAACAATGGAATCACAGTTAATACAAATTACCTCCGGCAGGGGGCCGGCCGAATGCTGTTATGCAGTATCGCGGCTGGCGCCGCTTTTACAGCGAGAGGCAGAAAAACGGGGTTTAAAGATAGCGATACTGGAGAAGATCACAGGAGTGGATAACAAGGGATATAAATCCATTATGTTATCCATTGAAGGGACAGATGTAAGTGACTTTATCTCAGCATGGCAAGGTAGTATCCAGTGGATTAGTGAAAGTCCGTTTCGTAAAGGCTATAACCGCAAAAACTGGTTTTTAGGCATATCCAGATTCGATCAGCTGGAAACTATGTCGCTGAACAACCAGGATTATAAGGTCGAGTTGATGCGCGCATCGGGCCCTGGTGGTCAACATGTCAATAAAACTGAATCGGCTGTGCGAATAACACATTTACCAACCGGGATCAGTGCAATAGCACAGGAGCAGAGGTCTCAGAGAATGAATCGACAGTTGGCATTTGCGCGTCTGCAAATCAAGTTGGACGAACAGAAAGAAGCATCAAAAGCACTGTTACAACAGTCGTGCTGGGACAAGCACAACCAGTTGCAACGTGGTAATCCTGTAAGAGTTTATATCGGCAAGGAGTTTCGATTGAAACCAGGTGCATAAAGATATATAGATTGAAGTGGAAATTGAACTATCAATGGGATCATGAGTAAAATAGTGGTAAGTCTGTTCAGGCTGGGTTAAGCGATAATATGTATACTAATTAATAATAAAAATCATTAAAAGAAGAAAACAATGAAAGAAATTATCAACACAGTAGAAGATTGGCTACAGGCACCAGTCGCTGATGATATTGATGCTTGCCTGGAAAAATCAGAGACACTGCTTGAAAAACTACAGCAAGCACTTAGTCATAATCAGGATGAAAGGCAAACATTAGGTCCATTGATCGGAAAGGTCAAGGGTATCCAGAAAAAACTGCAAAACCTTGAAATCATTAACTGGGTTAGTGTTGCAAATGGCCATCTGGCAATAGGACATCGCCCGAGTGTAAAGATGATGGGTGATCTTAAGCTGCAAGGTGCCAGCCATATCCTGACACTATTATGTGAAAGCGAAGGAGCAGATGAAATAAGCAAGCTATGTGGAAAAGAAAACCTTGAATGGTTGTGGTTCTCGATGAAATCGGCGAATCCACCTATTGAAGAAAGACAGCTTGAACTGAAGACGCTATTTTCAGAAATGTCACAGGCGCTTGAAAAGGGTGCGAAAATCTATGTTCATTGTTCAGCTGGTATACATCGCACTGGAATGATTAGCTATGCATTCTTACGCTATACAGGTCTGACTCAGGAGTTAGCAAAAGATATACTGATGAAATTGCGTCAGGAAACAGGCCTGAATGTCGGCGCCGACAGGTTAGCCTGGGCAGATACGTTTTCAAGTAAGTTAGTATGACGATAGTTATATTTATCTCTTCTATCTAATTCGTTCCTGTTCGGTTAGCCAGTAATAATGATACGGCGGGATTACGAGTTGATCATTAAACATAGTCGGCGTGTCACCTGAAACCAGGTCCTTGACATGTCCATGGGAAAAAAAAGATTTAATATTGGATTGAGTCATATCCAGATGTTGTGGTTTGGCATCAAAATTAACCACTACCAAAACATCACCCGCAGTGCGGGTCAGGTTAAAGCGTGAAAATACAAACAGGTGTGGGTTTTCTACATGGATTAATTCACGATTATTAAAATCGGCGAATGCGGGTACTTCTTTGCGTACTGCAATCATTTTTTTAATGGCATTAAATATCTGGTACTCAATGGTGCCTGGCTGATGCCGGAGTTCGGCTTTGTCCCAGTCGAAATCGGGACGATGTGCCCAGCGGCTGTCATGCGCCTTGTGCTCATCATCAAGATAAGTGCAATCATTTAAATTACCCAGTTCATCGCCATAATACAGTAGAGGTATACCACCGAATGAGAGAATCAGGCAGTTCAGAAGCAATATATGTTGCACAGCATTTTTAATTCGTGCCGGATCACCCGACTCGAGCGCTGTTTCCAGGCCGACCAGTGATGCCAGTGACCCTGATATACGTGCATCGCCCGTCATTTGATTGTGACCAAAGGGCAGTCCTCTGGCGTCAGAATCACTGAAGTTACCCATGTAGTAATCGATCAGGAATTTACGATGACCGGAAGGCTCATAACCCACAGCCCGGATATCTGCATCATCAAACCCCAGGCCAATATCATCATGGCAGCGTATGTAGTTTAACCAGGTAGCCCGTTCCAGTTTATCCGGCAGGCTCCTTAAACCCTGATACAGCAGTTTGGAATTTTTGGTGGCAACGGCATCCCAGAGCAAGGCCATGAAGGTTGCGTTATAGGCAATCTCACATTCCTTGGCATTGATAGCATCTTCTCCGAAATATTTTATAATTTCTACAGGTGCTACAATGGCTTCTGCAATGAATAGCACACCCGGTGCAGTAACCTGACAACAGTCCTTCATTAATTGCAGGATTAGATGGGCTTCCCGTTCATTCTGGCATGCGCTGCCGATTTTTTTCCATAAGAAAGCCACCGCGTCAAGCCGCATAATATCCGCACCTTGATTTGCCCAAAACAGGATGATGTCGAGCATTTCAATGAACACGGATGGATTACTGTAATTAAGATCCCATTGATAAGTATTAAATACCGTCATTACCCATTTATTCAATTCGTCATCCCAGGTAAAATTACCGGGCGCGGTTTCCGGGAATATTTCAGGCATGGTTTCTTCGAACATATCCGGTATTTCGCGGTTATCGAACAGGTAATAATAATCCTGATATTTTTTTTCTCCCTGACGCGCACGTTTTGCCCATTCATGTTCGTTGGAGGTGTGATTGAGTACCACATCCATAGTGAGCAAAATATCCCGTTTCCTGAGTGATGCACTGAGCTCGCGTAAATCATCATTATTACCGATGCGTTTATCTACCCGGCGAAAATCACTGACCGCATAGCCGCCATCACTTTTGCCAGCCGGGCACGCCAGAATCGGCATGATATGAATCATATTGACGCCGAGTTCCTGAAAATAATACAGTTTGTCATTAAGCCCTTTCAGGTTACCGGCAAATCCATCGGTATAGAGCGCCATTCCCACCCATTCCTGACCAAGAAACCAGTTATAATTTTTTTCGCGTTCTATATCCTTTTTTTTGAGTTTTTTGGGACGATCAATATATTGCCGGGCCATGGTTTCAACCAGACATAAGGCCTGTTCTTCGAAATCATCACGATCACCGTATAACAGATGAAATAAAGAGTAGATTGAGTAGAAATTTGCACCGAGTCGGGTATAGAAATGCCTTAATTCCTGACGTTTGATCTCAGGATTTAACTTGATCAGTATTTCATTGAGTAAGGAGTGTGAGACTTGTTCATACATCGTTTTAAATCCGAAAAATAATTAGTTTTTATTATTGCATTTATCCAGCTATTGTTTATGACAAATCCCAGGCTTTGATAAATGGCTCATAAAATGTTTTATCCTGTGTAGTGGCGCCACGCTGGCATACCACTGCGCTGGCAAATTGCTGGGCGCGATTCAGGATTTTCTGTAATGGCCAGGTTTTGAGTATACCCAATAATAATACACTACTGAAAGCATCACCGGCACCTACGGTGTCAACCACATGACTGGTGGTATCCGGCTGCACTGAGCACCACTCATTGTGGGTTGCTGCTATAGCCCCGGCGTCACCTCGGGTGACAATGATTAATTCAACATCCAGATGTGCTAGTAAATAACGAATTCTGGCTTCTGTATCTTCTTCCTGTGGCACCATCAAAGCCAACTCATCAACATTGAGTTTTATCCACTGACCATTCTGGATAATGTTATCTATCAATGATTGATCCCACCAGGGTGGACGAAGATTAACATCAATGAATATTGATTTAGAACATTGTTGTTTCAAATACGCCAGGCTGCTTGCGGCAACAGGATTCCTCAGGGCAAGAGAGCCATGATAAAGTACGTTATATTTATTTATTTCCGGTGTAGCCTGATGATCGATAAAATCCCAGGCGCTGTTTTCAACAATCTTATAAGACGGTTCTCCATCATGGAAGCTGACATCTACGACACCGGTAGCATGGTCGGAATCAGTTTGCAGGCCCGAGGTATCCATGCCCCAGTCGAGCATAGCCGATCTTACTTCGCGACCCAGCGGATCATTTCCCACGCGGGATATTAACAGTGGTTGCAAGCCAAATGCCTGACAGTGCCATGCTACATTAAAAGGTGCGCCACCGAGAATGCGACCGCCATCCGGAAAGCAATCGAACAATACTTCACCAAATACAACAAGACCTGTGTTAACAACAGGATGATTCATAATTCACCTCTAAACCAGAATTCTGCCTGTGGCATATAATGTACGATGCCTTCCAGTATACCGGCACTGTAATTGCCATTCATCCCCATAAAATTACCTCGCGCCAGATATAATGAATCATCCTGTTGATTCGATTGCGCCTGTTTGATTGCCTCATCTCGAACGTCTTTATCGGCATTGGCAACCAGTACCGATTGAATTGGACTGCTCATAACGCAAATATCATTGCCGCTGTCACCGGC
>Ga0316206_1002083_pt1 | contig 14692 bp, 10 predicted proteins | sample 6monthpyrite_MG_FD_204942 | JGI IMG/M metagenome (GOLD analysis project Ga0316206, IMG submission 204942) | Microbial mat bacterial communities from mineral coupon in-situ incubated in ocean water Damariscotta River, Maine, United States -... | ecosystem: Environmental > Aquatic > Marine >...
CGCGCAGCAAAGAGCGCCAGCACAGCAAAGAGCGCCAGCGCAGAAAAGAGCGCCAGCGCAGAAAAGAGCGCCAGCGCAGAAAAGAGCGCCAGCGCAGCAAAAAGCGCTAGCGCAGCAAAAAGCGCCAGCGCAGCAAAAAGCACCAGCGCAGCAAAGAGCGCCAGCGCAGCAATAGAGCGCCAGCGCAGCAAAAAGCGCCAGCGCAGCAAAAAGCGCCAGCGCAGCATAGAGCGCTAGCGCGGCAAAGAGCGCTAGCGCAGCAGAGAGCGCCAGCGCAGCAAAGAGCGCCAGCGCAGCAAAGAGCGCCAGCGCAGCAAAGAGCGCCAGCGCAGCAAAGAGCGCCAGCGCAGCAAAGAGCGCCAGCGCAGCAAAGGGCGCCAGCGCAGCAAAGAGCGCTAGCGCAGCAAAAAGTGCCAGCGCAGCAAAGAGCGCTAGCGCAGCAAAAAGTGCCAGCGCAGCAACAGGGCGCCAGCGCAGCATAGAGCGCCAGCGCAGAAATAGCGCCAGCGCATCATCTTCAGCGCTAGCGCGCCCCCATCCCCGCCACGCCAAAAACTTTCACCCCCCCCCGAAAGTTGCAGTTTCTGCATAGCAGTAATACACTCTCAGCAGTGCTGCGCCCACCGAGCGCGACTGGAATTCGATGCTCAAATTGCAAAGCAAAATTCGAGGAACAATTTTCGCACTTAAAATCCGCCCGTGCCAACGCCCCTCGCCTAACCTCAATAGGAAGTGTGCGGCGACTCTTAGAGGGATTTTTTTGTGGGTCGCCAGTTAAGGGCGGCCGCGCCTGCGGGTTGTTCGGGTTGCTAGGCTTGGTAGTTTGTTCGTTGAAAAGTTCGCGAGCAGGAATGCCCTCGTTGGATTTTCTGACGGTTGTCACAGGCTTTTGGGGCAGAATCTTTTGTTCTCGATCTTTTTTGTCCTGAGTTTGTTTTGCTTGAGTTTGTTTTGCTTGAGATTGCTTTGCCTGAGATTGTTTTGCCTGAGATTGTTTTGCTTGAGATTGTTTTGCTTGAGACTGTTTTGCTTGAGATTGCTTTGCTTGAGTTTTTTTTGCTTGAGTTTTTTTTGCTTGAGATTGTTTTGCTTGAGATTGTTTTGCTTGAGATTGCTTTGCTTGAGTTTGTTTTGCTTGAGATTGCTTTGCTTGAGTTTGTTTTGCTTGAGATTGCTTTCGCTGACCCTTGCGACTTCCGTGTAACTTTATACCGAGCATTTTTGCCTTCTTTTTCTCCAAGAGAGCGTCCGCCATCAGGTCGACGATTTCCGCAAGATCAAGTTTTTGATGGGCGAACAGTCCCTGCAGCTCAGTGATTTTTTCCATGGTGAGCTTGGGAAGGGAAAGGTGCAGGCGCACTGACTGCCGACCTTCATTATCGACTTTGGGTTTCTTAGGCTGCGGAGCAATCCCTTTTTCACTTTTCAAATCCGCTAAAATATTTTGGCATTCAGCTTTCGTGGTGTTGCTGATTTTTTCCACTAACAGTTTTTCCTCCTTGGCAGGGAGTGGGACATCTTTAAAAAATCCGCTCAATAAATTGGCGTTGGTCAAACTCATTTCTCCGCTATCAATTTTTTCTTTGGCGGCGGGAACTTTGCGACTCAAGCGCATGGCGCTGAGGCGGCGGTAGGCCTGGTCTTCACTATACCTCAATTCGCCAACGGCATAATCAAAAAGAGAAATGTATTTGAGGTCGCAATAAAGTTTTCGCTGTTCGATGATTTGCAGGTGATCGATGATATTGGCGGTGAGCTTTTTTTCTTGGATGACGAGATCTTTGGTGTTGTTTAAAATTGTTCCGTCGCTTAAGTTTTTTAAATTCATGCTTTTCTCCCACTCAATGATTTTGCTAAACTTAGCATAGTCCATGGGACTTTAAAAATGTCAGAACCTTCCAGAGGGCGATGTGCAAAGGGTTGAGGCGTTCAGCGCCACGTCTTCTAAGCGTTGTGAATTGGCGCCACTGATAATTTTAAAAAGGGACACTAAAAAATGTAAAAAAAAGACTTTGCAAGCGCGCTAGCGCTGAACTCAGTGACCAAAAATAAAAGTAAAAAAAACCTTACTTTTTCAAATAGCGAAATATTATCCATCATCCACAGGCGATCAACAATCAAGCATCATCTTGTAATATATATGGGTCGAGCAAGAAAACTTTTCACCCCAGTGCGCGCTCGCTCCATTGTCCGCGCCAGCGCTGACAATTTTCTTCCCCATGATTTCACGGCAGAGAGTCCTGCACGACCGTGCAAAAATAGCAGGGCCGATCTGGGAATATTCAGATCGCCAAACAAAAAGAAGTTAGGGCAGTACGGGTTAATATATTCTTAAATCCGAGCGTAGCGAGTCTTTGTTCGATTTGATCCATATGAGGCACCTATGTGAAGGTATGGTTAGATGCGACGATGATGAAATTGTCTGAAAACCTTTTGCCGCTTAAAAAGGGTAAGAGGGTATGCCAGGGGATTTTGCTGCCGGGGATTCTGCCGTTTTTTATATAAAAAATTTGCTCAATTTTGAGGCCCGCTTCACAACAAATATTTGTTAGCTCAAAGGCATTGTATGAGTTGATATGCGCTGGATAACAGACGGGGGCAAAGGCACTATGATAACCGCGTAAGATAAAGGAGATGATACTGGTGAAACTTTCAATATTTGGGGTGGAGAGAATGACGTGGGAGTTGGGGTTAAGCCTTTTGCAAATTTCTCTTAAAAAATGACGAGCATTTTCTAAATGTTCGATGACCTCAGAGCTGATGATCAGGTCAAACTGACCGATAGATTCAGCAAAGTCTAAATTACAATCTTGTTGGAAAAAATTAAACTCCGTGTTCTTGGTAAAATTGGTATAGTCACAACCGTGGAACTCACCATCAATGATTTTCTCTTTAAGAGTTTTTATGAGAGATCCTGTGCCGCAGCCAATATCCAGGATACGGGGATTTTTTTGCAATTGAAGTGATTGGGTGAGGGTAAGGATTTCCTGTAAGATTTTTTGCGACGATTGGCCGTGGGAAGCTTCTGATGCATTTTTTCGAAATTTTTCGAGGGATTTATTTGAACTTTTAAGGTCTGTCATTTTAAATACTCTTTTTCTAGGGCGTTTATCATTTGTTGTATTGAGTAGTCTTTATCTATTTTGTTTTTAGCGGTTGCTTTCATCCTTTGGAAGGTCGCCGGTTCATTTTTATAGAGATGGATCGCTTGTGAGAGATATTGGCATAAATCTTTGGCGGGGTTATTTATTGTTGGATTGAACGAAATTCCACTTTGTTGGTGGACAAGTATATCCGCTATCCCACCTTGGTTTGAACCTATGACAAAGCAATTATTTTTCATACTTTCTGCCACAACGAGGCCGAAGGGTTCTGGAATGGTCGAAGCATGGATAAAGATATCGGCAGCGCAATAGTAATGATGTAAATCAAAGACCTTACCCAAAAGATGGATATTTTGTTTGAGTTCATAATGATTGATTAATTTTTCTAGTTGGTGAAAATAGGCCTTATCTTTTTCTCGTGTGTAGTCCCCCAGAATAATATACTCGATGCGGTCTCTTAAGTTTTCTTGCTCTTTGAGCAGCAGGGCGATGGCCTCAATGATTAAATGGAAACCTTTCCATGAACAGATTCTACCGGCCGACATTAAGAGTATTTTGTCGGTTTTATATTTTTGCACAATCTCGGAAATTTTCTCCTGATTGAGATTTTCTTGGGGAATGCCGAGTTTAATAATTTTATGTTTTTTGAGGTTTCGTGAGGCAAAGGGCATTTTTAAATGTTCTTTTTGTAAATAGAGGGAATTGAAGAATATCTTATCTACAGGGAGGAAGTTGGCGATATGATCAAGAGGACCACCAACTGGGCCATGCTGAAACCAAATTCGAGTTATTTTTAAAAAGAGGGTAGAAAAAAAGGTAATGATATGGGCATAGGGCATTGTGGAGTGGACAATTTGGATATTGTGTAACTTGATAAATTTTCTTATGTAAACGAGGACCTTGAGAAGTTGTAGCGGCCGGCGCATTTTAAAGGACATGGGTAAGACGTGGGTGGCAATGCCGGATTCATGGCAGAGGTTTACAGCATGGCCAGGAGAGAAAAAAAGCACTTGCACATTAATGTGGTTCTTTTCTAGATGCCCTTTGACTGCGTTGCAGACAAAAGCTTCTGCTCCCCCCATATGCCCATTGGGAGAAATATATAAGATATTTGGCCTGGTCTGCATAAATTTATTGTAATAGAAATAGCAGCATTACGTATGCGTGACGCGTTATTGCTTGGCATCATGTCGCCTGCACCTTGCAATAAACGCGCTGTCTCGAGTGCATGGCACCCTATTTTTGGCACCCTATTTTGGCACCCTATTTAAATTTCTTAAGATATTTCAAAAACTCAACATCGGAAGAGAGAATAAACTTGGTCTTACTTTGCAAGGAGGCTTTATAGGCCTGCAAAGAACGGGTAAATTCATAAAACTCTGGGCCTTTATTAAGTGCCTTGGCGTAGATGATGGTTGCCGCTGCTTCTGCCTTACCACGAATGTTTTGCGCCTTTCTGTAGGATTCTGATTTAATTTTGCGCAAATCTCTCTGTAGGCGGCCCTCAATTTTTGCCCTTTCACCGAGCCCAATAGAGCGGATTTTTTGGGCGATTCTCTGTCTTTCCGAGATCATTCTTTCATAAACTTTTTTCTCTACGGATTCTTCGTAGGAGATACGCCGCAATTGGACGTCGATAAGTTTGATGCCAAAGGCGAGTAATTCCTTGTCCGCCCTTTCTACAATGAGTTGGCTCAATTTTTCTCGACCAACATCAATGGGTTCAATTTCGCCGGTAATTTCTTCCTCGATATTCTCTCCCGATTTGGGTTTATCGATGAGATCTTGTTTCGCCTTGGCAATCTGGTCCAAAATAGCATTGGAGTTTCTTACCGCCTCCACCAAGCGGTGGCTGGATATTACATTGCGGGTGGCAGAATCTAAAATGGTGTCTAGTCTGGCTTTGGCACCAGAACTATTGCGCACGGTTTGGATAAATTTAAGGGAGTCAACAATCCTCCATCTGGCGGTGGTGTCTACCTTGATGAACTTCTTGTCTTTAGTGGGGATTTGGTTGGGGTAGCCATCCCAAGAGAGAATTCTTTTATCCACGTAGCGGACTTCTTGGATAAAGGGTTTTTTCATATAAAGTCCCGCACTTGTTATAGGGTCTCCAATGGGTTTACCAAACTGGGTTATGATGGCCTGTTGCCCTTCAGTGACAATATAGACGCTGGCCTTTCCCAAAATTAGGAGCAGTAAAATGACGATTCCAAAAATTGCAGCTTTCATATTAATTTCCTCCCTTTAGATTCGTGTTGTTGAAGATTGGCATAAGACCTTTAATTTTTGGATCGACAATAGTTACGTCGTCGAAGCTGGAAAAAATTGTTTCCATTGCCTCTAGGTAAAGTCTTTTCCTGGTAATACTTGGCGCTCTCTTATATTCCTTTAAAACCGCCGTGAATTTCTCTGCATCGCCAAGAGCGGTATTGATAAGGGCACTGGCGTAACCTTCAGCCTCGGATATTTTCTTCTCGGCGGTGCCGTAAGCTTTTGGAATAACTTGATTATAAGCACCTTCTGCCACATTAATATCTTTTTCTTGTTCTTGTTTGGCCGCATTCACTTCATTAAAAGAAGCTTTCACAACATGGGGAGGATTCACATCTTGTAATTTTACCGTCACGATCTTAACTCCCATATCGTACTTATCTAAAACTTCTTGCATAAGGATTTGAGCACTGGTTTCAATTTCAATCTTGCCGGTGGTGAGCACGTCTGTAACGGAACGATCGCCAACTACACGGCGCATAATGGATTCGGAAACGTCGCGGATATTTCTTTCCGGTTCTCTGGTTTGGAAGATATATTTAAAAGGGTCGCCAATTTGATATTGAACCGCCCATTCTACCACGGCAACATTGAGGTCTCCCGTTAGCATGAGTGATTCCAAATCAAAGCTTTTGCCCGAGTATTGGGTTCTGTGAGAAGAGCTCTTTTTCGTCCTAAAGCCAAATTCTGCCTGTAAAACCCGTTTCGTTTTGACTTTAATAATTTGATCGATGCCCATGGGGAATTTATAATGGAGTCCCGGGGGGTTGGTGGAATAATATTTTCCGAGGCGAATAACCACCGCTTCTTCATCGGGTTCAACGGTATAAAAAGCCGTACTTGCTGCGACTACAAGGATCAGCACACCGAGAACTAGCCCAATGGCCTTGCCATTTTTTCGCAAGTTTTTTATGAGGATATCAAAATCGTTGGTAAAGGGACCCTCAGGTCTTTGTTGAAAACTCATATTTAAAATCTCCTAGTATCAGAATATGGCGAACCATTTTTTTTCTCTCATTTAAAAAATTCAATATAACGGCCTCTGCATAAGAAAAGTAAGACGCTCTGCTTTTTTTCGACATTCCGATTAAGATGACAGATTGTCTTTAAGGTGCTCTACTAAATGGTTATGGAAGAAATAGTAAACATACCTCAGCAAAAAGATTTTGTGCACCTCCATTTGCACACAGAATATTCATTGTTGGATAGCACGATTCGACTCAAAGACCTTTTCGCTAGGGCGAAAGATCTGGGGATGAGTGCCGTAGCGCAAACAGATTTTGGGAATATGTTTGGTGCCATCGATTTTTATTGTCAAGGAAAGGCGAGTGGGGTTAAGCCAATTCTAGGGGCAGAAGTTTATTTTACTGAAGGATCGAGACATCATCGGCACGACCCTAAAAATATTCAAGCTCTGACTTGTCAAGACGATGGTTGTGCACGTCATGAGATTTTCGAATTAGTTTTACTGTGTAAAAATAAGCGGGGTTATGAAAATCTTTGCAAAATTATTACTCAAGCCTATTTAGAAGGGCTGCACTATAAACCGCGTATCGACAGCGCACTCCTGCAAGAATATTCCGAAGGTCTTATCTGTATTTCACCATGCCTGAAAGGTGCGCCAGGTTTTTATCTTTATCAGGGGCGGTTGGATAAAGCAGAAAAATCAATCACTGGGCTCAGCGAGATTTTTAAGGACGATTTTTATTTAGAAGTCCAGCGCAATGGCAATCCCGATTTTGCAAAATCAAGCGCTGCCACAATCACCTATGCAAAAAATAATGGCATCGCTTTAGTGGCCAGTAATAATTGTTTTTATATGGCCCCCGAAGACGCTAAAGCGCAAGAGGTTTTAACCTGTGTGCAAACCAAACGCACTTTAATCGATGAAGACCGAACAAAATTGGGGTCCAATGAGTTTTATTTTAAATCCGCCGAGGAAATGTGGGATTTATTTAAAGATATTCCCGAGGCTTGCGAAAATACTTTGAAGATTGCCGAGAAATGTAATGTCGAGCTGAAGTGGACCGATGAATCGGGAGAGCAAATTTATCATCTACCCATTTTTCCTATTGAAACGGATGAATCCGAAGCCGAATATTTTCGTCGCCTCAGTCGTGAGGGTTTAGATAAAAGATTTCAAGGGCCACATTTTGCAAAATTATGCCAAACTGCTGAGTGGGAGAAGGAGCTTAAACCGCAATACCTTAAGCGCTTAGAAGACGAATTGGATATGATTATTCAGATGGGGTTTGCCGGTTATTTTTTAATCGTTTCGGATTTTATTGTCTACTCCAAGAAAAATAATATTCCCGTTGGGCCGGGGCGAGGTTCTGGAGCTGGCTCTATCATTGCTTATGCTTTGACCATTACCAATATCAACCCTCTACCATTTAATTTGCTTTTTGAAAGATTTATCAACCCCGAACGTATTTCAATGCCGGATTTTGATATAGATTTTTGCCAACAGAAGCGCCAATTGGTGATTGATTATGTCACGCAAAAATATGGTGAAGAGAGAGTCGGGCAGATTGTGACTTTTGGAAAATTACAGGCAAAAGCGGCGCTGAGAGATGTCAGTCGGGTTTTTTCATTGCCCTATACGGAAGCCGATATGCTTTCCAAATTGGTGCCCGATGAGCTGGGCATCTCTCTTAGCAAGGCGATTAAAATAGAGCCAAAATTTCAAGAATTTATGGATACAGATCCTAAGATAAGACAAATTATTCAAATCGCACAAAATGTCGAAGGGCTGTCTCGGCATTCCTCCATTCATGCTGCGGGAGTCATTATTACCTCAAAACCATTGGTCAGTTATTGCCCGCTTTTGATTGGTTCTAATGGTGAGCAGGTGGTGCAATTTGACAAAGATTTTTCTGAAAAAATTGGTCTGGTCAAATTTGACTTTCTGGGTTTAAAAACTCTCACCGTGATTGATTATGCCGCTCAATTTATTAAAAAAAATCATGATGAAAATTTTGATATTGAGGAGATTGATTTAGAGGATGCTGCGGTTTACGATTTTATCTCTCAGGGCAATACCATCGGTGTTTTTCAGTTGGAATCTTCTGGTATGATAGATCTTTGTAAAAGAATCATGCCGGGCACATTAGACGATATAACCGCCATCAACGCCCTTTATCGTCCGGGCCCTCTCGAGTCCGGCATGGTGGACGATTTTATTGAAATAAAACATGGCCGAAAAGATATGGAATTCCCCTTTGAGGAATTGGCGCCAGTATTAAAGGATACCTACGGGGTCATCGTTTATCAAGAACAGGTCATGAATATTGCCAGGATAGTTGCCGGTTATTCTTTAGGTCAGGCGGATATGCTCAGGCGAGCGATGGGCAAGAAGAAAATTTCTGAAATGGATCGCCATCGAGAAATATTTTGCAAGGGTGCCCAGGAAAAAGGATTTGATGTTGCCAAGGCGAAGGATTTGTTTGAATTGATGGCCAATTTTGCTGCCTATGGTTTTAATAAGTCCCACGCTGTGGCCTATGCACTGATCGCTTATCAAACAGCTTTTTTAAAAAAATATTATTGTCCAGAATTTTTTGCTGGTCTACTCAGTACCGAATTGAATAATACGGATAAAGTGACGTTGTATATTAACGATTGCAAATCCTATGGCATTGAAATTCTCCCCCCTGACGTCAATGAGTCAAATTGGCTTTTTAATGTCGTGGCGGGAAAAATTCGTTTTGCTCTTGGTGCCGTTAAAGGTATCGGGGAGGCTGCAGTAGAACAAATTGTCAAAGAACGTTTGGAAAATGGCAATTTTTCTGGTTTTTTAGATTTTTGTTTAAGGGTTAGTTTGCGAATTGCGAATAAGAGAACCTTGGAGGCGCTCATTAAAGTGGGGGCCTTCGATCATTGCGATCAGGCCAACCGTAAAAATTTACTCAGTAATTTAGAAAAAATCATGAATTTCGCCTCTAAGCGACAAAAAGAAAGAGAGATGGGGCAGGTGAGTTTATTTGAAATGACAGGGGCCTTGCAGGAAACTTCTTTGGAGTCACTCGATCTGAATATGGCAGAGGAATTCAGCGATAAAGAAAAGCTAAATTATGAACATCAATTAATGGGAATTTACGTCTCGGGCCATCCTCTCGATGTCTATAAAGATATTATTAATAAACTGGTTTCTATTCCCATTAATCAAGTCCAAGAATTACAGGCAGCTCCGGCCATGGCAGGTGCTGGTAAGGAGCATGGCAGAGGCAGAAATCATGCCAATCGAAGGTCTCTTTTATTGGCGGGTTTACTAACTGGTGTGCGCACAATTATTACTAAAAAAGGTGATAAAATGTGCTTTGCTCAATTGGAAGATTTATCGGGTACCATTGAGGTTATTGTTTTCCCAAAAGTCTATGCTGAATATGCTGAGCTTTTAACAAAAGATGATGCCATTTTGCTCGAGGGGTATGTCAACCTTGAAGAAGAACCTCGTAAATTTTTTCCTGAAAAATGTAAACTCTTGGGGGAGCAGGCAGAGGGCCAAGTAAAGAGTGTGAGTGTTAAGATAAATTTAGATGCCTTAAGTTCAGGGCGATTACATAAATTTAGACAAATCTTGTTGAGTTATAGAGGAACTGTCCCCACCGAAGTTATTTTTGAGAATAATATTGGAAAGGCCTTGATGGTACTTGGAGAAGACTTTTTAGTTAACCCTACTCCACAATTGGCGCATAAGATAAATGAAATTTTCAATGCTGAGAGTGTCGACTATCAGGTGTTAGGGCAGCATGTTGAGTAGCTGTTTAGAATCGTCGGCCATCGGTCATAAGACATTTTATCTCACCAGCACCACCGGGCAAGACCCCTGGTCTTTGGCCAAGTTTGGCATAAACTATGGATGTTTGATAAGCTAAAGTATAAAATTATTTTGGGGTTTATATGAAAGTTCTGTGGCCGTGTTTTTTTATGCTATTTTCCGTTTGCACGCTCGCGACTGAGGGGGAAGGACGTTTTGAATCCAGGGAAGATGATGATCAGATTTTCATAGAGCAGCAATTGCTCTTTAATGCTTTCAAAGCGGTAATCACTACTGAGATGAATAACTCAGGCCTCGATGCAAAGGATTTTTGGCTAAAATACCATTTAAAATTTGCAGAATATTTTGCTCCCATTAAAGAAGAACGCTATGAGCAGCATAAAAAAAAATTAGAACTTAATAAAAATCATGCAAGGGCGAAAGTACTCGAAGAAAGATATGCGAAGTCTTTGCGTTGGAAAAGATTGAAATTGATGCGTAAGTTTGGTCGCTTGACTAAAGCGATTAAGTCTTACTCAGTTAAATCACGGAGCCGATCACCACAAAGGCCTAAACTACGCTACATCATTGTTAAGGCAGAGGTTAACCGAAAATTATTAAACTCAGTCTATTTTAAATTTACTCAAGAACAGGTAGAGGGTGCTCTGACCCATCTTTACGTTAGTTATGATTTAGTATTAGACGGAATTTCATGGCAAGAAATAGGTGTTGAGAATTCTCACGATCTTACATCAGTTATTCAGGAGCATTGGAAAAGAAAATTAGGAGAATTATTTGGCACAAAAATAGAGAATATCGTTATTACCAATGCAGAAACTAATGAACGACTAAAACTATTTTACAAATCAGATAATAGTGAAACATTTGATGAAAATGCAGATATTCAAATCGCTAGCTTTTATAATGGGATTTGGCTTAAAATTACCAATAAAATAAAAAAAATTGATGAAAAAAAATTTTTAAAGATTAGAAAATTTCAAGTAGAAGGTGATGTTATTGCGTTGGAATTAAAAAATAAAAAGAATATTTTATATAAAGACTTTAAAATTGAACATCATGTTTACTCTTACGAAGACAATCATAAACTAAGCTCTAATTTAGCGAGCCTCTTGTACCGAATTCCCATGGCGCAGATATCACTATTACCCAGTAAAATTAGAAGTATTAATTTGGGACGCAGAAAGGCTTTACTAAAAATTAATAATATCTCTAATATTATTGAACTATTTGAGCTTAGAGATATCCTTGCCTACAAGGGCGCAAGGCTTAGGGTTAGTTCTCATTTAGATAGATTTAAGGGAGATCGTGGGCTGCTTACTCTCGAGTATCAAGGGGAGCCAGCAAATATTGCAAACTTATTATTAGAGCTCAAGCAACATAAAATAGGTGTTAATAAGCTCATTACTATACCTGCTACGGATAATCCTTTCGAACTATTTTTGGTGGCAGACGATAATAATAATTCACAGATTGAGATAAAAAAACCTAAATAAGGAATTTCATGGTAAACAAAATATTTTTATTTTCTCTGCCACTGGTTATGTTAATAAATCTGATTTCTTGTTCTCACAAACCTATAAGAAGGGGGCGACACACCCGCAAAGAACCTCGCCAATATTTTAATGGTATTAAAAAGAAGGTAGCGCTGCTAGGATTTTTTAATGAATCTCCCTATGGCGGTAATGATATTGGTATCACAGCTACCGAAGAGTTAAGACTTGAATTGTCTCGCACCGGAGAGTTTATTTTAGATCCCATGGCAAGGAAATTATTTGGGTCCTCTAAGGAAGTATATTCAGGAGGAGGCGTTAAGCTAGTTCAATTAGTTAGAAAAGCAAAAACTTCGGGCATCAATTTTGTGGTTTTTGGTCGAGTGATGGAAGCTCGCATTAGAGAAAGAACTGACGAAATTGGAATTGTACGAGAAACGAAATCATATACTGAGGCAAAAGTTGAGATTAGAATTTTTGACGTCAATTCAAATAAAGAAATATTTACGCAAACTCTAAGAGGATATGCCGACGATAGCACTTACCGGCTGTTTAATTCTGATCGTGAAACAAAATTAACTTATAGAAGAGAATTACTGCGTTATGCTGTTAAAATTGCCGTTAGAAAGGCGGTTCCTCACGTTCTGAGAATTTCTGCAAAATTAAATTGGGTGGGAAGAGTTGCCAAAATTATAGGCAACAAAATATATCTCAATGCTGGCAGAGATAGTGGCATTAATATAAGTGATATTTTAAAGGTGATTACTGAAGGTCATCAGATTTATGATCCCGATACTGGTGCCATGATAGGGGTGTCAAAGGGTGAAGTTAAAGGTACTTTGGAAGTTATCGATTATTTTGGCCCGGATGGGGCGATCGCTATTTTGCACTCAGGAGGCGCTGTTCACGAGGGTGATTTTGTCCAGCTTTATTAAGCTGGGAAAGGATATTTTTGTTTACTGTCTATAATTTATTTAAAAAGTGTGCTTTTTGCCTTGATCCAGAGGTGGCGCATGAAAAATCCATGAGTTTTTTAGCACATTTTCCCTTGCTCGCTGCCGAGTTATTTTCCACTCGGCCCGCAAAATTTGATCACTCTGTGGAAATTGCTAATTTGACATGGAAATTTCCTATTGGGTTGGCGGCCGGTTTAGATAAAAATGGTGTGGCCATTGATTTTTTCTCAAGACTCAATTTTGGTGCCATTGAAATCGGTACTGTGACACCTTTACCACAAGCTGGGAATGAAAGGCCTCGGATGTTTCGTTTAAAATCTTCTGAATCGTTACGCAATATGATGGGATTTAATAATTTGGGAGCAGAAAAAATCTATGAGAATGTAAAGCAATGTAAAAAAAATGGTAAAATACTTGGGGTTAACCTGGGAAAGAATAAAAGTACTTCGCAGGAAAATGCTTGGGAAGATTATTTAATGCTCTATCAAAAATTTGCTCCTATTTCTGATTATTTAGTTATTAATGTGTCCTCTCCAAATACTCCAGGTTTAAGGCATTTGCAGGGCAAGGAAAGTCTCAAGGTGATTCTTGAAAGTTTAAAAACTGTGAGAGCAAAAAAACCTACACCCTTGTTTGTCAAAATATCACCGGATTTGTCTTTTACAGATATACCTGAAATTATTGAGTTGGCATCCGATTATAAATTGGCAGGTTTGATCGCTACAAATACCACCATCATGTCTGAAATAGGTGCCGGGGGAGTTTCTGGAAAACTATTATTGGAGCGTGCCAGTGCCATGAGAAAATTTATTCTCGAGCATAAGAGTGCCTTCCCTGAACTGGAACTGATTGGAGTTGGTGGCATCAGCTCTTTTGAAGATTTATGGGATTTTTGGCAGGGCGGAGGTAAGGTCGCCCAAATTTACACAAGCTTTATTTATCGTGGGCCAGAAATTTTATGGAAGATGCAAAAGTCAATAGATCGCGCTATTGAAATAAATGGCCACCACTCTTTAAAAGAATTATTGGAGAATATAAAATTGGCAAAGAGGCCGTTTTAAAATTTAGGAACGCAAACTTAGGAACGCAAACTTAGGAACGCAAACTTATTGGCCGGTGGTTATAGATAATTCGGTCTTGTCGCATATTCTAGCGGATCTTCGAGACCGGCCAATTGAAAGCCCTTAAGTCGTAAAGCGCAAGAATCGCAGACACCGCAAGCAATATCTTCTCTAGCGTAACATGACCAACTTAACTTTAATGGTGCGTGAAGGTGGATGGCCTTTTGTATAATTTCTGCTTTTTTCATGGTGATGACAGGAGTTAAAACAACGATGTCAGCAGCTTTGGTGCCCTCTTTAATGAGATTGTTGATGGCGGCATAGTAGCTTGGGCGACAGTCCGGGTAGCCAGATGAATCTTCAAAAACAGCGCCGATATAAATTTTTTTGGCGGCAATCACTTCTGACCAAGAAACCGCCATGGAAATGATATGGGTATTTCTAAAGGGAACATAACTGTCGGGAATTTCTTCACTGTCGCCGAGATATTTTTTGACCTCTATTTGATCATCGGTAAGGGAGCTGCCACCAATCTGCTTAAGAAATGTAACATCAATGACCTTCCTTAATGATGGGGGAACTTTATAAAAATCAGCTATGTGGTGAAAAGATTCAAGTTCTTTTTGTTCGGTATTTTGGCCGTAATTAAGGTGAAGAAAGGCCAAGTGTTGGTGTTTTTCATAGGCAATGGCAGCGGTTACTAATGAATCCATACCACCACTGACGAGAACCACTGCTAGTTCTTTAGATTTTTCCAATTCTGACTCCAAACTTTAATCTATATATGTTCTGTTTGTGTTTTAATGAAGGAGAGAAATAAGTCCGTCAACTTTCCGGCACGCAATTTTTTTTCTTGCAAATTACCTGTTGTCTCCTGAATTAAAATATAAAATTTTATTTTCGGCTCGGTACCGGATGGCCTAAGATAGAGCTTATTTCCCGATTTAAAAGAGAAACCCAATACATTGCTGACAGGAAAATCAAGCTTTGCTTTTTTGCCCGTAGAAATTTGCGTTAAACTTTGATT
>Ga0316206_1002085_pt1 | contig 14672 bp, 24 predicted proteins | sample 6monthpyrite_MG_FD_204942 | JGI IMG/M metagenome (GOLD analysis project Ga0316206, IMG submission 204942) | Microbial mat bacterial communities from mineral coupon in-situ incubated in ocean water Damariscotta River, Maine, United States -... | ecosystem: Environmental > Aquatic > Marine >...
AGAAATTCGTAAAACCAAACTTCTTCAAGGCACAAAAGGATTAAATTATGCCAAGTAAAACACAATTCATAACAATCGGTATGACATTAGCAGTTCTCTACGCTATCAACAACATAAAGGCTCTTGACCCTATAAAAGACGCATTAAAAGGATAATGACTTGAATAGATTTACTATACCAATGCCATCAGGAAATAGTATCGCTGGTGGTCAAACAGGAACATTTAAGTTAACAATGGGTTCTAACTATCACAATGTTTATTTGACTTACTCAGGTGTAACACTTGCACAAATGACAGAGATTAGAGTAGTTGTTAATGGTAAGATTGTACAACGCTATAGCGCAACTATGCGTGATGCAATGAACAAATTTGATGGGCGTGATGCAGCTGCAGGAATCTTAACTATTCCATTCGGTCGCTACAACCTAAAACTTAAACAGACAGAAGATGCAACTTCACTAAATACAGCCTCAGCACACCCACAAACAGGCGCATCTATTACATCTATAAACATTGAGATTGATATTGATGCAGCTGCACTAACACCAATCTTAAAACTTCATGCAGAGGTTAGCCCTAAATTAGAGGGTGGTGCTGGTAATGTTCTTCATATATCAAAAAGAACTATCGCTTTGCCTAGTGTTGGTGAACATCAAATAGGTGATATTCAACGTGGTACAGCTACGACAATGTTCTTAAACAGAATCTTCTTTGCAAATGATGCTGGAGATATTAGCAATATTAAAATTATGGCTAACAATGTTGATATTCATAATAGAACAAAGGCACTCAATGAGCTAATGCAGAATAATGGTGTTCGTATCCCACAAGCTCTTTTTCATGTAGTAGATAGAACTGAAAATGGAACAGGTGGAGATGTAATTAACCTTATGGAACTAGATGATTTTAGATTTTATTTAGAGTGTTCTGCTTCTATGAATGTAGTTACTACAACTGAATACATTGGTAGATTAGGAGACTAAATGACCCCTACAATTGACCCTACCGCCCCAAATGAGGGCGGTGTACTTGGCTTTTTTGATAGGCTTGTAAATAGTGACCTTGTAAATAGAGCAGTCGATATAGTTGCAGATAAACACATCGCTGGAATTAAAGCTAATGCTACTCCACCTACTCAAGTAGACACAACACCAGTTAAGTCGAATAAAGTATTGCCTAATCTTTTTGGAAGTGATGTAACGAATGAGAGAGTTTTAATTTATGGCGCAATGGCTCTTGTAGGTGTTTTTACTCTAGTTCTAGTGGTTAAAAAATAATGCCTCTTTTATTATTGGTTGGTGGTGCTAGTGCTTTGATTGGTGGCGGTGGTGCATATATCGCACTAGATGGCACTAAAAAACTTATAACAGTTGGACTTATTGGTCTTGCTGGTTATTACATCATTACTAAGAAAAAATAATGCTTCCTATGCCCTCTTTTGGTGGTTTTAGCTCTAGCAGTAGATCAGGTGACATTGCATCTGATTTAAAAACAGGCGATAAAACTTTTAACGTAAAAGCTCCAACAAGCACAAATGATTTATATCTAGGCGTAATAGCTGGAACTGTTGCAGTTCTAGCTATTTTAATTTATAAAAAATACAAATAGTCATAACTTCTTAAACCATTTAAGAAGTCATGAACATTTAAAGGATAAATAGATGGCATCAACAACTAGCGATGTATCACCATTAGAACAAAACGCTGGTAATACTGGCAATGCCTTTTTTGATGGAAATACTGACATTGTCACCTCTTCTGTTGACTCTCCAATAAATATAACTAAGACAGATTACAAAGCAATAGAGCTTGGAATAAACGCTCTTGATAAAGCTGTCTCAGTTTCGGGAAAAATGAACGATAGCTTAGAAAATATAGCAAAACGAAACGCAGACACAGCAGAAAACGCACTAGACACAGCTAAAAAAATGAGTGCAGAAAATGCTGAAAATATGCGTAAAGCTTCTGAATCTGCTTTTGCTTTAGCTGAAAGTTTAAATGCTGATAACTTAGATTTTGCAAGACGAGCTAATGAAGAGAGCATATCAGCAATTAAAGATGTTAATAGTGAGAGTTTAGACTTTGCAAGTGATGTCAACAGTGATAGTTTAGATTTTGCAGAAGATTTTGCAGATAGAGGTTTTGACTCATTTGATAATCTAAGTGAATATGCTTTTGATTTTGGTGAGAACGTACAGAGTGAAGCTACAAAAGCAGTTGTTGACATGGTAGAGCTTAATTATGATGGCATGGAAGTATATGCAGAAAAAATTAATGAGAACAATAAACTAGCCTTTGAATCAGTAGACCAAGCCACTAAAAACGCAAATGACACAGTAGCAAGTGCAATCAAGACCGTTGAGAATTCAACTAGAAGCGATAGCGCACTAGCTCTTGGAGATATTAGTAAAAACATGATGTTCTCAGCGGTTGCAGTAGCTGGAATGTTTATCTTAAGTAAATGGGGAAAAAGTGCATGAGAGACTATCCGCTTAAATTAGCAATTGGTCAAGTAATAGAGTTTGATATAGAGGGCGATAGCTTTCACATTGTCACAGCTCCAAGCGAAGTAAAAATTACACTTGGAACTAATGAGACAGAAATAACACGTTATCAGGGAATGGGAGGACAAAGCCCAAAACCATACACAAGCGTAAAAATTAGAAGCTTAGTAGCACAAGATATAATCATATCTTTAGGCTTTGGCGGTGTAAGTGATTCACGCTCAAATCTTACAGCAACAATTAGCACATCAATCGCACCAGCAAACCTTAATACTCCTTTAGCACTTGTAACAATTCTTCCTCTTACACGTGCATTACTAGCAACTTCTAAAGCTTCACGTAAAGAGTTAAGAATAGGTGTTGCAAGCACTAATACAACTCATATACATTTTGGCGATGTCACAGTAGATGCAACAAATGGCGGAATTATTGAAGTTGGTGGAATTGATTATGTATCTAGTGAGGGCGCAATATATGCTTATAATCCTCATGCAGTTGATAGCGTAATAGTAAATCTAGTTAGTATGGAGAGATTATAATGAGTATGTCAACAAGTTCAAGCGCAAAAGGTGTTCAAGAGATAAAAGATAGTCTATTAACTGAAACTAATCAACTAGATGCTAGTAATTTATCTATAGAACAAAAAATTGATATTATTGATGCTCTAGTAGATACACTAACAAATAATTTAGGTCTAACTAAAACAGATGTAGAAACTATTAAAGCCGATACAGCACTGCTTAAAACAGACATTGGAAATTTAGAAAATGTAAATGTTCCGCTACCTAAAATTTCTACACTTAAAAAACCAAATTCAGGTATGCACGTTTTTACAGATATTTACACATATATTTCACCTAGAAATGATGGTTTTTATTATTATGTTACTGATACAGTTATTACATTATATGATGCGGATGGCGCCGTAGTGTTCACCTTAGCACCTACTGATATAAATGCAAGTGCAACTAAGATAATGTCAAATATTTATTGGGATACAACAGATGATAAAATTTATGCTTTAGGTTGGGCGCTTGGATGGATATATTTTGCATCAATTAACACATTAACGGGCGCAGTTACTCCAATAGCAACTATAGCAACTACTGGCACACCATCCACAAATTTTCGTGTAAATGGTTTTTATCGCAGTAATACCACACAAAACTTTGTCGCAAATATCAACTCTAGGCAGATTGAATTCGATGTTAATGGAACGATTACAGTTCCAGAGGTAATATCATTTTCCTATTCACATAAAACTAAGCAAGGCTTTCATTTAGAATATATTTCAGTAGATGGAATGTTTATAAGACCCTCTTCTGGAGCTACAGGATACTTTGCACCATTTCCAAAAGATTTTATGAAAACAAATAATTTAGGCGCATTTCATATTACTAGCAATAACCTAGTTCAGGTGATGGGTGCTGGAAGCATATCAAGATTTTATGACAGAGAAGATTTTGAAAGATGGATTGATGCTTACTTAATTAAAATTATAGGAGCTACAGTATGAAAATAATTTTTCCATTAGTTAAAGACAAAATGCAAATAGTTTACCCAGATATACAAAACCTATTTTCAAACGTAATCATTCAAGGAACTAATGTAATAGCTGACTACTCAGGAATAAAAATATTTACTGAATATATCGAAGATAGACAAACTCTACTGCTCCAGGAGCTTAAGACTTTTGATGATGCTTTTTTAGAGGCTATGGAAAACAAATATTCAAGACGTGAGGTAGCAACATTTGAAGATAAACGTAAAGAGGCACTAGCCTATAGAGTTGATATAAATGCACCTACCCCCTACATTGATGCAGTTGTATTAAACAGCACTTTTTCAAAAGCGGAGTTAATGGCTTCAATCTTAGTCAATGTTGATGCTTTTGCGCAACACGATGCAAATGTATCAAGAATAAAAGCTTTGATTACAGATGCAACAACGAACGCAGAGCTTGAAACAATCACATACTAGTACCCTACTCTTTTTAGGTGCAGGGCTTTTAATATTAAATTATATAAGGAATAAAATGCCTCGAGGAATAAGAAACAATAACGCTGGTAATTTAGAAAACAACGGTATCAAGTGGAACGGCTTGGCGCAAGAGCAGACAGATTCAAGATTTTATCAATTTAAAACAGCAGAATATGGAATTAGAGCGTTAACTAAAACGCTAAGAACTTATTATTATAAATATGGACTAAATACAGTTGAAAAAATAATTTCAAGATATGCACCAAGTGTTGAGAATAATACAGATAGTTATATTAACTCAGTTTCACAAGCTCTTAAAGTTGAACCTACTCAACTTCTATATCTTGATGATGTAATAAATGACTTAGTAATAGCAATTATCAAACATGAAAACGGTGTACAGCCCTACTCTGTAGCAACTATTCAAGATGGTATTACAATGGCATATACATCATGATAGAACCTCTTTTAATCCAAACTATTTATATTATAGTACCGATGATTATCTCAGGTGCTTTTTCTTCATTCATAACAGTTAAAATACTATCTGCAAAATTTGAAATAACAATTAATTTTATGGAAAAAAATCTAACTAGACTAGATGAAGAAATCATAAGACTTCACAAACGAATAAATGATACAAAATGATTTATCAACCTCAAACCTACATGAACGCTACAAAAGAAGAGATAGACAAAGTTTGTAACGGTTGCGGTGCTGATGGTGGTATAAAAGTACCTAGTACGATGTATAGAGTCTCAATTTTAGAGGCTTGCATGATACATGATTGGATGTATAAATATGGTACAACTCTTGGAGATAAAATATATGCTGATTACATCTTCCTAACTAACATGATTTCTATCATTTCAAAACAATCAAAAAGCTCAATTTTAAAATATCTTCGTATGAGAAGAGCATTAAAATATTATTACGCAGTCTTAGAGCATGGACATAAAGCATATTGGTATGAAAAAGATTTCAATACAGATATGTCAATCACATTTAAAGGAGAATATACAGATGAGTAGAAGAAAGATTCTAAAAAGAAAAGCACAAAAGGCTAAGGCAGTTCAAGAAGAACAGATTAAAAAGATACCGTTTTCATGTAAAGCAAAAAAATGTACATTTAATGGACTGATCAAAGAAGATGCTACACAATGTCCAATTTGTAAAACAGATATACCAAAATGAAAAAGATTCGTAAAAAAATAGTTACCTCTTTGTTAATGATTTTTCCTGCTATTTTAGTAGGAACATCTCTTAGCGGTTGCGCTGTAGAACTTTCAACAGTTGCAAAAGTAGCTGGTAAAGGTCTTGACGTTGCAGTAAGAGCTGGCGAAGTTGCAACAGCAATTAAAACAGTTAAACAGAGCAAATAATTTAGGGTATTATTGTATTTTGACACTGAGTTCTTTAGAGTGTAGTACAATACTAGGAGATAAATTATGTATTTAGGAAAAGCAAGTAACATAGTTTCTTTAACCACTAATCAAACTCTTGTATTAGAGTTTCTTGAAAAACATAAAGAGTTTGGCACGTATAGTGCTAGAGATATACATGAAAATGTTTTTGGTAGATGTAAATCTATTCATAGAGGGCTTGGAGCTGTAAAGACTAATAATATCCTAAGAGCTTTAATTAATAGAGAACTTGTCACTAGAAGATTTGCTAGTCGATATATGTACCAGATAAACTCTCAAAAAGTAGTTTAAGTTTAAGTGCTCCATGTGTTCATGTAAACCTGGAACACCTGGAGAAAAAACCCCAACACAATCCACACAATCCACTTTAAAATTTTAATATATTAATTTCTTCTCTTAAGGTTTCCAGCGATATAATAATAATCTAATAAGGATTAAAATGCAAAACTCTATAGGAAGTGAAGGTCAAATAGGTCAAATTGTTGTTTTAGATGGCGTTATTTTATCTAACAAAGAAAAGGAATTAGTACAACCATGTTTTCTTGAAATTGTAGATATAATAAAAGAACCTAGAAGCGGAAGAGAGTACACTTTAAAAGTAGCTGATGAGCTTGAAGCAACTCAAATATATGAAATATCAGGCAGTTGGCTATATGAACCAAATATTTGGTGGAAACACAAAAAAGAAAAGTTCGATAAAGTAATCTCAAATAAAAACACAAAAATCGAAACTCTCGAAGCACAAAACAATTTTGCGAAAGAGATATTGTCGGCAAAAAGTATAGTAGCAATTTCTAATGAACAATATGAAAAGTTATCTAAATAATAGAGAATGATTTTAGAAACAAAAGATACAACTTACACGACAAAAAGAGTACTCACAAAAATTCAATAAAAGAGTAAGTTATTTACTCAAAATAAATCGAAAAACCTCTTCAGTAATTGCGCCCCGTTAGGGGCTACCCCAACATCTCAAAAAGTCTTTAGAATCTCAAATGGTAAAAGTTCACAGTTTGAGCTTCAAGGAACTAAAAAGCCTATAGGCATATCAAACCATTACTTATTAAAATAAATAGCTATTTACCTACTCAAATGGATTTTTACAACGTATTAGAAGCTCATACTTCTTAAATAAAGTCAAATATTATTGCGAAAGCAATAATTTTCCTCATTAGTTCAATAAAGAAAAATAGTGTCACAAAGTGGCACTTTTCCTTTTTGTCTAAACAGTAAATCAGCGAAAAATATTTTTGATTCATTCTTGTATTCTTAAACTAACCTTAAGAGCTTATCATTTAGACATACATTATAAGAACCGTGCTTATTAGGCACGGTTAAAGGTGTATTAGACACGGTTAAAGGTATATTAGGCACGGTTAAGATGCCTTTTGTAGTAGACAGTTTAATTATTATTTAAGCATTGTAGTCCTACAATTCTGAACATGCAAACAAAATCTATTCACATTAGAGTTTCAGACGATGAATATGAGATTATTCTAAAAAAAAGCAAGTCGATAAAGCGTAAATTTAGATTGGATAAATCAAAGGTATTGCGTAAAGTTTTGCTTGAAAAATTAGATGATGAAAAGTTCTTAAGAAGTTTGAATTTAATTATAGAAGAGTAAGAGCGTTAAGCAACAGTTCCCGCTGGTGCTTAACAAAACCAAAAAATAAAGGACACCCGTTTGAAAAATGCTTTACTTAAGGTTAGACGCAATTGTCTAACAAACTTACTTATACATAGCTTAAATTTCAATCAGCAACCACTTACCTACCCTACTTCGCTTTATTTAAGAAATGGCAAAAACTTAAGGCAAAATTTACGTAAAATTAGTAAAATTTTTATAAGAGTTTACATTATGTTAACCAACTAATATATACACTTCTTCCCTAAATAGTAATTCTACTGAGCTATATATCCACTATGATGAATGATAGAATAATTAAAATAAGAATCTGTGCTATAGTAAAAAAGTGTACCCATAGAAACTAAAACTAGAAAGAAAATCAATATCATTAATAAAATAGAAAAGTTACCGCCATAATTATGCATTGCGATAATACGATCTTGTTCATCTTCTACACTGTTTTCAAGTTCAACTTTTTTATCATGATATTTTTTTAGAATCAAAAAATTACTCAAGCTACCCATCATTAACATAAGTATGATTGTCAGTGCAAAATTGTCAAACATATAGAATAAAAAAAATCCAATTATTGCATATATATATGATTTACGATAAAGCAATAGTAACCAAGTGAAAAAAAATCCAGACCATGACCAAGAAAATTTATACTTAAATTTCCCATCTTGTATTAATTTTTTATAATTATTCAAATAGTATAATAACTTATCATCTTTTTGAATAAAAGCATTTAACATATTTGCCTCATAATCATCTACTGAATAAAACATTGTTTAGTCCTTTTTTTATAGAGATAACTTGAAGTTTTTATAAATCTATCATTAATTAGCCTGAACAATTGAAGGCGTAAATGCTTTTGTTGATATTCTTACTTTTTTATTTATAGTAAGGTTTTTAACTTCTTCTTTACTTACAACAACTTCAACTAACTGTTGTCCTATAGCAACAATTGCTACATAGATGACATCTACTTTTACAATATCTAAAAGTTCTCCCTCAAAAGAGAATTTTTGACTCCCACTTGTCTCTAAAAGAACAGATTTAGGTGTACCATCATCTATTATCTCTCCATGATTCATTACTAAAACTCTATTGGCTAGTCTATAAATTTCACTTGGATCATGACTAACCATAATTGTAGTTGTACCAAACTCTTTATGTAGAGTTAAAATTTCACTTTGCAGTCTGTTTCGCATATTTAAGTCAAGTGCAGATAGAGGCTCATCCATCAGAAGAAGTTTCGGTCTATTCATTAACGCACGGCATAAACTGACTCTTTGTTTTTGTCCTCCACTTAAAGTGTTGGGCAATCTATTTTTTAGCTCTTCTAACTCTGTTAACTCAAAAAGATGTTTAGCAAGTTTTTTATCTCTGTTTACATATAACAAGTTCTCTTCTACGCTCATATTGGTAAATAGAGCATAATCTTGAAATACAAATCCAATCTCTCTTTTTTGCACAGAAATAGCTTGTTTGCTATTTTGCCAAGTTTTACCCCCTACTTTTATTTCCCCTTCTGCTTCTTCTAGTCCAGATAATACTCTAAGCATAGTTGTCTTACCACTACCGCTCTCTCCTGTTAGCGCTACAAATTCACCCTCTTCTATCGATATATCAACAGCTAGATTCATATCACCATTAGCACCATGAAGTTTTTTTTCTACTTTTATGTCAATCATTTAGATTCCACTAAACTTTTTATTCTGTTTATGGTTAAAAAGATAAACGCTAAGTAAAACTACAAAACTCATCAAAACCATAATAGCACTATATAGATGCGCAGATTCGTAATCCATGATTTCAACGTACTCATAAATGGCAACCGAAGCAACTTTTGTCTCACCTGGAATTGAACCACCTACCATTAAAACAACACCAAACTCCCCTACTGTGTGAGCAAAAGTTACAATTAAAGCTGTCATAAGTGCAGGTTTCATGTTAGGTAAAGCGATACGAAATAGTGTTTGCAGTTTACTTTTACCACTAATATATGAAGCCTCTAACATATTTTTATTTACACCCTCAAAGCCACTTTGAAGAGGTTGAACCATAAAAGGCAGAGAATAAAAACAGCTAGCAATTACTAAAGATGTAAAGTTAAAAACTAGTTTAACTCCAAAATACTCATAGAAAAAAGAGCCAATTGGTGAGTTATATGAGAGCACCCAAAGAATGTAAAAACCTATAACTGATGGTGGTAATACAATAGGGAGTGCTGTAATTGCTTCTAGAAAAGGTTTTAGTTTTGAGCGAGTTTGAGATAGGTACCATGCAAGTGGCAGACTTAACGCAAATAAAATCAGTGTAGTAAGTCCTGCTAATTTAAAAGATAGAATAAATGGCTCTAACTCAAGCATCTTTCTCTTTCATAATGTAGAGGTCACTAGCCTTAATCAAGACTACAACTTCATCTGCAATTTTTAAATCCATAGTCTTAGATGACGCTACTGTAATAATTGATTCTAGTAGCTCATCTTCAACTCTTAAACTAATAGAACTTAAAAGCTCTCCATTGTCAATTGTTTCAATCACTGCGTTTAATTTATTTGAATAACTAAGCATTCCACTAAGGTTTTTTCCAATTGCTACAGCTGTAGGTTTTGCATATAAAATTACATCTTTACCGATTTTAATGGAACTATTTAAATCTAAACTCATCATTTTTAAAGATAAAGCACCTGATATAAATGAGACTATATTGAGGTTGTCTACACTATTAATATCTGTAATAGTAGCCTTTATTGTATTCAATTTACTATATAACCATAACTTCTAAAAATATATTTTGCCTTATCCGAAAAAATAAATTTATAAAATTCTTTAACTTCAGGTCTATCTTTACCATCTTTTAAAATCACTATACCTTGATTTATTGGCGTGTATAGGTCTGGATTAACATCTTGCCAATGAGTATCTTTTTTATACTTTCTCATTTTATCGCTATAGAGTGAAGATTTTGCGATAAAACCAATATCTGCAGCTGTCATTACATAAGATACTGCTTGAGAGATAGATTCAGAGTATACTAATTTACTTTTAATACTTTCATATAGACCAGCATTTTTTATAGCTTCAAGCGAAGCCTTTCCATAAGGTGCTGTCTTTGGATTTGCAATTGCAATAACACCTATGCTAGCATCTTTAATTAAATTTATACCTTTAGAAAAACTTTTAGCATTTTTACTAAAATATGCTAATGAACCCTTTGCGTAAATAGCTGGTTTATTAATTGCAATTTTTTCTTCAAAAAGAGCTTCAGGGTATTTCATATTAGCTGCCATGAATACGTCATATGGCGCACCATTTTTGATTTGTGCAGTCAACTTTCCGCTACTTCCAAGAATAACTTTAATTTGCGTATTTGGATGAGTTTTATTAAACTCTTTTTTTAAATCAACAATCGCATAACTTACATTTGCAGCAACTGCAACAGTGATTTCTGCACTAAACAAAGAGATTGAGGCCATTATAAGGAGTAAAATAAATTTTTTCATACAAAATTATACACAATTACTAAGTATCTTTAGAGTTTAAAGTGCTAATAATGCATATTTTAATCTATATTAGAATATAAACATGTAAATATAAGTTATTCTATAATTACTATATGGGTTCTATTATTATATACTTTTATTTATATTTACTAAACGGATAAAAATTGAAAAACTATCTTTTACTTACTATTTCATTATTCTATTCTGCCCTATTTGCATCAGATAGTAATATTCAAAATATGTTAGAAAATTTAAGACAAAAGAGTGAGTTACACCATAAGACTGTTCAAAAAGATGCTGGACTTGTAACAATCTACTCTCGCGAAGATTTAGAAAGGATGCAGGCCTACACATTAAAAGATGTTTTAAAATCTGTACCATTTTTAAATTATCAAGAGGGATTAGTTGGTACTACTGGTGTTGCTAATGTAACCCTTCCAGTTAGATATATGCCTAATACAAGGTTATATATAGATAATCATGAAGTTAGTTCAACATATTTTGGTAGTGCATTTTATATTTATGGAAATATGAATTTAGGTTATGTAGATCATATTGAAGTTTATCAAGGAGGTAATGGCGTTGAATTTGGAAGTGAACCGTCTTTAACCACTATACGTGTATATACAAAAACTGCACATAGAGAAAATGGATCAGAGGCACAAGTGCTTGTAGATCATAGAGGTTCAAAGTCTGGTTATATATATCATGGTAGGAAGCATAATGATTTGGAATACAGTCTTTATATAAGTGGTAATAATCCTAATAGGAAAACAATTAATTACAATAATAATGAACTCTCAAAAGATGCTGTCAAATCTCATATATTAGTAAACGTAAAAAATGAAAAATTTAATATTCTTTTGAGTAGATATGACTCATTAAATGATGCATTTGCTGGATATGGAAGTCAAAAGAATCCTACAGGTACAAATGAAATAGATAAATATCATCAATTTGTACATGCTAACTATAATATTTTGAATGATTTAAATGCATATGTTAGTATTGACGACTCAGCAACAAAAATGAGTTTTCATGAAGAAGCTGGTTATAATGGTGGTACTAGTGATTATTTAGCTATTAAATGGAAAGAAAATATCTATAAGGCTGGGCTTAAAGGTACTAAAAGCGTATCTTCAAATGATTTAAAATATGGATTTGAATATGCTAAAAAAAGTTTAACTCCAAAAATTTCAAGTTACAATAACTTAGATACTTTAAATATTCAAGGACCTACTGAGTTAAACATTTATTCACTATATCTTCAAGATAGTTATTTTATTTTAGAAAATGGTAAATTTACCACAACTCTAAAAATAGACCACTACAACGATGATAACCAAGTAAAAAATAGAACTTTACCAATAGTTAGAGTTGGGTACATGCACTCATTTGATAATGATTATAGTGCAAAAGTATTTTTAAACCATACGTTTATATATCCATCGTTCTATTACACAACAACCTACTCCGGTAAAAGCTACATTAATCCAAAATTAAAACCTACTCAATTTGATTTATTATCAGCAGAGTTATCTAAAAAACTTGAAAAGTATAATATAAAAATAGGAATTGTTTACTCAAATATAGAAAATGCTGTTTTTCTTAACCCATTTACAAGGAAATATGATAATTTACAGAAAACATTTAATTTAAGAACTTCATATTTTGAAATAAAGTACAAATATAACCTTTTTAACTCACTATATTTAAATATTTATGAAGGTAGGAATTCAGAAAATATTGAATATAGCTCATCAAAAGGTGCAACATTAAGAACTTTAAACAAATACGAAAAATTTGATTTTTTTAATGAGATAATATATAGATCTAGTTATGTAATTCAAGATGATACAAAAATCAAAACAGGATTTGATTATAGTCTAGGTATCTCTTATGCGCCAAATAATAGATTGTCTTTAAATATAAAAGGAGAAAATATATTTAACAATGGCATACAAACACATATTTCTAAAATAGGAAGTATTCAAAGTATTGATAGAAGATTTTTAGTTGGAATGGAATATCTATTTTGAAATATGTAATAATTTTATTTATTTTATCATTTAGTCAACTATTTAGTATCTCTTCAGAAAAAGTCGAAGCTAAAATAATTATGAGTATGTTAAACTCAATAACTAGTCATACGAATCTATTGATTTATACAGATAGCAAAAAAATTAAAAAAACATTATTAAAAGATGAAATTACTTTTGTAAATGATTGCAATAGCGCAGATATAGCTATTTTAGAATCTGATGAAATTGTAACTAAGTGTAAAGATACAACAATTATTACATTAAAATATGATTTATTAAAAATATACTTAAATAGTGTAGGATCATTTTTTTGGCAAAAAGGAAGACCAAATATTGTTTTTATTGAATCAAGATTGAGAGATAAAAACATTACTATTGATAGTGATTTTCATGATTTTGTTGAAGAGAACATATGGTAAAAAAATTTAATATTTGGTTGTATGTTGTCGGTACTATTGTTGTCGTTGCAATGATAGTTTATCTTTATATACTATTTGCTCAAAAAGAGAATGAGATTAAACAGAGTATGATTTCTCATAAACTTCAAAGTATTAAAATTCAAAAAAGTAGACTAAGCAACTGGATAAATAAAATGTGCAAAAATGATGAAAGTATTCATGAGTGTATTGTTCATAATCCAGATAAGTCTAAAATATTAAATGATCTATTATCCATAATTGTAAATCAAGATATTAGATATGCTTTTTTAGTATATAAAGATGAAAAGCAGCGTTATCGTTTTATTGGTGATGGGGCATCAGATCCTGCAAATGTAATGCAAAAAATAGATCCAGATAATAAAAAAACTTGGGATGAAGTCTACGACCTAGGTAAAGAGTATACAATTTCAGAATATGCTCAAAGCGATGGGTTATGGTTAACACATTTATCTCCATTTATAAAAAATAGTAAAACTTACGTAATGTTAGTAACTGATTTTTCAATTTCATTAGATGAGAACATTAAAAATACTATTTTGCCAATTAAGCACATACTGTTTTACATATTAAGTATTACTTTATTAATATTTATTATTGGTATTATTCAAACTATAATGTACCTGTATGCTAAAAAAGAGAGTTTTACAGATCAACTTACAGGATTATATAATAGAAATTATCTAAGAAAAATTATTGAAGGTAATATTCCTTATCAGAACTATATTGTAGCTATGGCAGATGTAGATTTTTTCAAAAAAATTAATGATATGTATGGGCATGATATTGGAGATATTGTGTTAAAAGATATATCAAATATATTCAATAAAATGACTACTAAAAACAATTTGATTTTTAGATATGGAGGAGAAGAGTTTTTACTACTAATAGAAAAACAAGGCTCTAAAGATTTTTTAATAGATTTAATTTCTCAGATTCGTCACCATGAGGTTAAAATTGAAAATAAAATAATAAAATTTACAATATCAATCGGTGTAAATCAGGACTTACATCGATATAAAAACTTTACAGATATGATAAAGAGTGCAGATATTGCGTTATATAACGCAAAAACAAATGGACGAGATCAAATTATTTATTACTCAGAAGAGATTCAAAATGAGGAAAAAAGCAATTTTCAAGTA
>Ga0316206_1002086_pt1 | contig 14662 bp, 10 predicted proteins | sample 6monthpyrite_MG_FD_204942 | JGI IMG/M metagenome (GOLD analysis project Ga0316206, IMG submission 204942) | Microbial mat bacterial communities from mineral coupon in-situ incubated in ocean water Damariscotta River, Maine, United States -... | ecosystem: Environmental > Aquatic > Marine >...
CAAGTAAAATTAGTATGCGTAGGAAATTAAAACGCGCAGCTAGGGTTGATGAATTTCGAACTGAAATTATTTTTGGTTAAAAATCCATCAAAGTATGCGGTTGCCCTGTAATAGAGTGTGATTATAGATAAATAATCATCATGTAATGCTAGTTTTCGTAAGGTAATGTTATATCGAATAACACCCCTTTACCTTGTTCACTCTCAAAATGTATGGATCCTTGTAATGCCTGAGTAACCATGTTGTATACTAGATGTAAGCCTAAACCGCTAGCACCTGAACCACGTTTGGTCGTAATAAACGGTTCAAATATTTTGTGTTTAATCGATTCGCTAACCCCGTTACCATCATCGGTATAAATAATTTGTAATTGTTGGCCAAAAGTCATTACCGTAATAGAAATGATGCCCGTATCACGGTTTTCAAAGCCATGTATTAATGAATTCATCATTAAATTAACTAACACTTGATTTAACGGCCCTGGTTTACTGTTAATCAATAATGGTTCTGGGCAGATCAATTTAATTTGATAAGGAGTATTTTTAAACTTTGGTGCTAATGTTAATTTAACCTCTTCCAGTAATTCTTTTACATCGAAACGTCTGTTTTTCTCACTGGATTGATCTACCGCCACTTTTTTAAAGCTAGATATCAAATCAGCTGCTCGGGTTAAATTGCGGGAGATAATTCCTATATGCTCTTCGCCTTCGTTGAGAAATTTTTTCAATTCGCTAGATTTTAACGTTTTTTGCTCAAACGCTTGTTTTATTTCATACAATTTATCGTATAACAAGCTTGATGCGGTTACGCCTAAGCCAATCGGAGTGTTAACCTCATGAGCAACCCCCGCAACCATATCCCCTAGTGACGCCATTTTTTCACTTTCAACTAATTGGTTTTGGTACTGATGTAATTTTTCTAGGGTTGACAATAGTTCTTGATTAGATTCTTTTAGGGCGTCAGTTCGTTGGCTTACTTTGTGTTCGAGTTGATGATTTAAATCGATAATTTGTTTTTCTGCATCGGTTTGTTTAGTAATGTGTCGCTCAATACGAGAAAGCATGATGTTAATTTTTTGTACTAACCAATCAAATTCTTGATAGGGCATAGTTGGGCAGCGCATGGAGAAATCTTTCTGTCGGGAAATGTTGCCAATGGTATTGGCTATGTGATCGATCGGCAGTGTTATTTTGTGTAAGATAACTTTAACGGCGAATAATAATATTAGAACGATAATAAAACCAACACCAACTAACTGTATCAAAACATTAGTAGTGTTTGCGTATTCAAAGGTTAAGTTGGTGATAATATACAGGTAGCCAACTACTCGCTCTGGCTCATTAACATCACTTTGGGTTTTTATAGGTAAAGCCAGAGATAAGTAGTTTTGTTTTTTTCTTAAACTAAGTAATGGCGTGATATTTGTTGCAGAAATGGTTTTCCTGCTTAAATGAAACGGTTCGTCAACATCGGTTAAACCATCTCGATTTTGTCTATCGTAACTTGCAAAATAATGTAATTTATCGGTGTTGCTTTCGGCTTTATACACAATAATATTATTAATAAAACCAACAGAATCTAATACTTGGAAAGCATTTTGTAAGTTGCTGCTATCGTCGCTTAAAATATAAGTGATACTGCGAAATGCTAAAACGGACGCCCATTGCTGTGTTTGGTGGGTAACTTCTTGTACTGCATCTTTGTATAGCAGCCGTGAGGATATTGAAAGACATAGAAAGTACATGATTATACAAACAAGCGTAAATGCGAGTATATACTGTCGATTGAATGTATTAATTTTAGTTTTATTGATCATCTTACTGTCTAAAAACCTTACTTATTATGTGATGATTGTTTAAAATGCTGTAAATTTCAACAATTGATTTGTTTAAGCTTGTGTTTCTTTAGTGAGTTCAACGAGTATTATGCTGTTGGCTGCAATATACAGTGAAGCCATTTTGTACCTTCAATGGTTGCACTTTGCCAATATAACGCGACAATAATGGTGAATAGTGTAAAAAACTATTGGCAACTATTAATAACGAGCCGCCACTTTTGAGATAATTTGATACGTTACCAATAAATGTTTCAGTGGTATGGTAATTAGTCTTTAACCCTTGATGAAACGGCGGGTTAGAAATAATATGATTATATTTTTCAGTAACTTGTTGTAATCCATTTGATGGAATAACGCTACCGGTAAGTTGATTTGATGCCAAGGTTTTTTGTGCCGAAGCTATCGCTAAACTATTAACATCAAGCAATGATAATTGTGTATCTGGATAACGTTTCGCAATAAAAGCGCCAATCACCCCTGCGCCACAACCAAAATCAAGTATTTTACCCGATAGTTGTGTTGGTAAAGTAGATAATAAAAGCGCAGTGCCGGCATCGAGCCTATTATGACTAAATACTCCTGGTAAGGCGGCTATGGTTAAACTAACCGCATTTATTTCAACGGTGTAATGTGTGTACCATTCATCAATATTGAATGTGTTGACTTCATTATTATGCTGTCCACTATACAGTAAACAATGTCTGGCATTATCAATTTTGGTGATATGCTCAACGTAATTACTTGCTAATTTATCGACAGATTTAATACCACATTTATTGTCACCCACAAAGATAATACGGGCATTATCAGCGAGCGAATTGGCTATCATCGCTAATGTGTAAGCTAGTTCTGCTTTAGTTTTCGGAAAATAAATAATCGCTAAGTCGTGTAGTTGGATTGCTTGGTAATGTTCAGTGAAATGACTATTTAGTCGGTCACCATATTGGGCTGATAAAGTAAGATAATCATCGTAAAAAAAGTGTACGCTGCTAGGGCTAGCATTGGGAAAGATGCGACAATAGTCATCAAAAAAACAATCGGCAGGCGGGTTAACAAATAATGGCCGCGAGGCTGATAAATTATCGATATTACGAATTAATAATTGACTGCTATTGCTAAGTGACATGAGACCTTTTCGTTTACCTGACAACGGAGTAAGCTTTGTTAAGTTCGCTATTCTAAATTATTTCCATTGATGAAGCGAAAGGTTATCCAGCAATAGTGATATATTTTTGTTTTTTCTAGGCAAATTGCTGTATTGTTTATATCATGAGCAGGTATTTTGGGCAGATTTTAAAATAACAATGGATTCGACGTTTTATAAAAAAATAGCAACGCGATTAATGATGGGTTGGTTCACCAGTCAGTGGCGGAGCGCATTGTTCAATTTTCGTTACATTACCTGGCCAAAATGGTGTAAACGTCAAATAAAACTAGATATTTATCTTGCTTTAAATGATCCTTATAGTTATTTACTAGTGCAACTATTACCTGCGTTAGAACAATGTTTTGATGTGAAATTGTCATTGCATTTGATCAGTGAAAATTTACCTAGCGATACCTATGCAGCCAATGCATGGCATCGTTGGGCATGGCAAGATTGTCAAGCACTGGCTGTGGAATATCATTTACCACCAATGACCGAAAAGCCTTCATTACGATCGGTGGTAACGGGTCAGCAGTTGTGGCAGTTACAACCAAAAACACTTACCAATGCTATCGCGCTGTTTCATCAAACTTGGCGCAATGACTTTACTTGCCATTATCCGCACTCTACGCCAGTCATTAATTCTTTAATCACAAATCAAATGGATATGATTAGTCGGGGGTTTTATTTACCCGCTAGTATTTATTGTATGGGGGAGTGGTATTGGGGACTGGATCGATTGGCATTATTAAGCGAACGATTAACCACTTTACTGGTTAACAAGCCTGCACAAACCGCTCATTTTTTTGCTAACACACCAGCCGATTTTCTAATTAAGCAGGGTGAAGAGCCATCACCATCGCCGGTAGCCTTGTTGAACAATTCTACTCCACAACCGATGATTATTTATTTGTCGCTACGTAGTCCATACTCTTATTTAGGTTTGGTAAAAGCGCAGACATTAGCTAAAAAATATCAACTACCCTTGTTAATCAAGCCAGTCCTGCCATTAGTGATGCGCGGTGCAAAACTTTCGAAGAATAAGCTTAAATATATTTATTTAGATGCGCGCAGACAGTGTCAATTACTATCAGTACCGTTTGCTCGATTTGTTGACCCGCTTGGTAAGGGTATTGAAAATTGCTATCAACTGCTACCTTATGTAGCGCAGCAAAACGCGCAAATACGTTTTTTTGAAGTTATGTTTCAGGCTGTTAATGTACAAGGCATCAATTTAGCAGATCAACGTAATATGTTGAAACTTTGTCGTTCAATCGATCTTGATTATCATGCGGCAGTACAGTACGCAACAGAGCATAGCTGGCATGCAATGGTTGAGCAGAATCAACAGGAGTTAACGGCATTAGGTTTTTGGGGCGTGCCTTGTTTTCAATATCAACAAACGGCCGTATGGGGACAGGATCGATTATACCGCATTGAACAAGCAATTATTGAGCAACAAAAACTGCAATAGCATATCTTTTTTCATCATATACCTTGGTACAGATATTGACTTGCCGTTATGGCTAATGGTTAAATGCAGATGTCCTTTGTGTAATTGATTTTTATTCGTCAATTACATGTGATTAATCAGGTTATCGTTACCTATTAACTCAAAAGGGTCAGAAGAGGAGCGTTAACTAGGTAGATATTCAGAGAAGATCAAACTTCAATGAAGAATATTGAGGGAGATTAACGCCGAGGCAACGGTAAATTTGGTGATATCGTTGTCGGTTGTGTACTTATCACGAGATAAGTGAGGGGTGAATCCTAGCAACTGTCACCTATTTATTGGTGGAGAGCTTCTGGTCTTTGTAATCTCACTGGCCTGATAGTTGGCGTGCTGATTACAAATGCCGTTAAGTTCTCCGAACGAGATGAGTTCGAGAGCATGAGTCAAAAAAAATCAACTTTATCATATACGCACTGTTCACTATGGACTGCGCTGATCACCCCTTTAGACGCTGAAGGAAATATTCACTTTGACGATTTACGTCATGTCGCTCAAATGCAAGCTGAGGCTGGCAATGGTATTTTATTGCTAGGTAGTACTGGTGAAGGTTTGGCATTGAGCGAACAGGAAAAATGGCAAGTGGTAACCAGCATTTGTGAGCTGGCGCTGAATGTCCCCATAATGGTAGCGGTAGGCGGGTTTAATTTAACCGAACAATTAAAATGGATTGCGCAATGTAATGCGCTGCCGATAGATGGTTATTTATTAGCCACACCTATTTATGCTAAACCTGGGGTTGTCGGACAAACCGAGTGGTTTTCAGCATTACTTTCAGCAACACAACTTCCATGCATGTTATATAATGTGCCATCGCGTAGTGCAGTATCAATTGCAATTGATACACTAGTAGCATTACAACAACACCAAAATTTGTGGGCAATGAAAGAAGCCAGTGGCGATTTATCACAGTTTTTAGCTTATCGACAAGCGTGCCCTGAGTTAAGTTTATTTTCTGGTGATGATGCTTTACTTCCTTATTTAGCTAGTGCAGGCGCAACTGGCTTGGTTTCTGTTTGTAGCAACGCTTGGCCAGAAGCAACCCATCAATATGTTCAGCTAGCCTTGCAAGGTGATGAACAGGCATTGTTTCCTACATGGCAAAATGCCATTGCTAGTTTATTTGAAGTTGCAAACCCTATTCCAATAAAAGTGCTAATGTATTTGCAGCAAGAAATTACTCATCCTAATTTACGTGCACCACTTACGCATTTAGAATTAGCTTCTAGTCTGGCGATTAGTCAAGCAGACCAACAAATAACAGACTGGTTGTTAAAGCAAAATCAACGTGTTCAAGACGCACAGCAACTGGCTAAACAAACGTTAGCACAACAGAATGTAAAAACGTTGATAGATTTATCTTGTCGTGTTAATTAGTTGAGGTTATTGATATTAGACCGCGTTGTTGCTTTGCAGTTATCCCACATCGACACCCCTAAGCAATAACGCAGTAAAAATAACCAACAAATACTACCTACAGGGCGGCTATATGCTGGTATTGCTAAGTGGCGTTTTGCTAGTCGTGATAAAAGTCATTTTTCTCTTAGTAGAAAATTATACAAGGGACAATATGCTTTAGTCTGTTACGCTATCCATTAAACTAATCGCACGCCTTGTGCTTCGATTACTATCTTACCTAGTTTATATAAATGACCGATGGTCGATTTGAAGGTTTTTTTACTCACCCCTAGGGTTTGACTAATTTGTTGTGGGGTACTTTTATCGTGCAGTGCACAATAACCATTATGCTTTGCTAAATAGTGCAAAAATTGTTCAGAGAAATCATTTACTTTAGCGTGTCCTACTTGGTTTAGTGATAAATCAATATTGCCATCATCGCGTATTTTTTTGATAAAACCATAGCGTTTTTCACCAGTACGTAGTGGATGAAATATCTCATTATTATATATTAATCCCCAGTGTGCATGATTAATAATGGCTTTCACCCCAAGTTCTGTTTTACCAGCAATAGTTAATTCTACTTTTTCACCTAGATGGTAAGTTGGTGGATGCAAATTTAAATATTTATCAAGCTTACTTGAGGCAGCTAAACGGTTGGTGTATGGGTCGAGATAAATTCTAACTAGATAGTAATTATTTAACAGCATTTTTGTATGCTGCTGGTTATAAGGAACTAATAATTCTTTGGGTAAGCCCCAATCGAGAAAAGCGCCCATTTTGTTAATTTGTACTACTTTTAATGAAGCAAATTCATTAACTTGCGCATATGGTTGAGCTGTTGTGGCAATGATCCTATCGGCAGAGTCAAGATAGATAAATACCGTTAAATCATCATTGACTTGCACCCCGTTAGGTACATAGCGTTTGGGTAGTAATATTTCACCAAACGCGTCACTGTGTAAATAAGCGCCCCGCTCGGTGAGAGCGGCAATGGGTAAGATGTTCTGTTTTCCAATTGAGGTCATGTGCTTTTAACTGTTTTAAAATTCTATATTAATGATAACCGATTTATTGGTTCGGTCGGCAGAGAAATTTTACTGTAAATTAAATTGTTATGATATTGGTGGCCTAGTTATTGGTGACAGCCAGCTTACTTTGAATGTATTCGTTATGGCGTAAGTATAATAGGTCAGCAATTTTACGGATAATATGTTGTTCAATACTGCTAATTTGTCCATCGGCAATGGCAACTTGCCAAAGCAATTCAACCATTGTAATTTTTTCAGGCACCGTAAACTGCTGATTAATTAATTTGGTAAATTGATAGTAATCGATTGCCTGTTCAGCTTGTTGTATGGCTCGTTCAATGAGTTCATTGCTATCAACAGCAGATAACATAAAATGCTGCTGTAAAATATTATCAATCATGGCGCGTTCATCAGCATCAATGTTGCCATCAGCACGCATAACTTCAACTAATAACACCGCACAAGCTAGATTAATTGTGTGAGGATCGGGCTGAAAATCAGCTGGCTGATGCATGAGTAAATGAAAAAAATCAGCAATTTTATTGGTCATAGGTCAGTTTTATCCATGTTTAGTCTGGTGAGCGATAATTCATTATGCCGGAGAAAAGACGATATTGATAAAGTATATCGTCTGACAATCATCAAATTATTTAGTTCAGCACTTGTTATTTAAATGCACTTCGATATACTAAAAGACAGCGCTGTCTTTTAGTGATTATCTATGTTTTCAACAACTTCTTCTGTGGATCAGGTGCAATCTGCATCGATGCACCGCGTACAATCAATTGATGTGTTACGTGGTTTTGATATGTTATGGATCTTAGGCGCCGATGGCTTATTTTCGGCATTATTTACTGCTACGGGGTGGTCAATATTTTCGACTTTAGCCGCTCAGATGCACCACTCGGTATGGCAAGGTTTAACGGCATATGATGCTATATTTCCATTGTTTATTTTCTTATCTGGGGTGAGTTTAGGGCTTGCGGCTAAACCGATAGGCACATATACGGCTCAGCAATTTCGAAGTAAACATCGCCATGCCACACAGCGATTAATGCTGCTGATAATCTTTGGTATTATTTACAACCATGGCTGGGGCGTTGGTATGCCCGCCAGTTTGGCGGATATTCGTTATGCTAGTGTACTAGGGCGAATTGGTATTGCTTGGTTTGTAACCGCTTTGTTGATTTGGCATACCAGCACCAAAACTCAATGGGTAGTTTGTGTGGCAATTTTGTTGGGTTATTACTTGTTATTGAATTGGGTGACAATTGGTATATATGGCGGCGGTCAACTAAGCCCAGAGTTCACCTTGAATGCTTGGTTTGATCAACACTGGTTACCAGGCGTGCATTATCATCAACTGACCATAGATCCAGAAGGCTTACTGTCTAATATTCCGTCAATTGTTAATGCCTTATTGGGTGCTTTAGTTGGGAAACATTTGCGTCAATATGCTGATCGTCCCGTTTATTTATTAGCTAGTTTACTACTGTTTTCCTTAACCTTGTTGTTGTTAGGGTATTGGTTAAATAGTATTTTTCCGATTAATAAAACCTTATGGAGTAGTTCCTTTGTGTTAGTGACTGTTGGGTATAGTGTTGCTTTATTGGTGTTATTCTATGGATTGGTTGATGTATTACAATGGCGTAGATGGGCAATGCCTTTTATGGTGATTGGTATGAACTCACTGGTTATTTATTTACTCAGCAGTATTTTCGATTGGCGTTATACCGCACAAAGTCTATTTGGCGGATTGATTCAACATACTCCCACTCACTGGCATTCAGCATTGTTAATTTTAGTAACACTGTTGTGTCAATGGCTTTTGTTATATTGGTTATATCAACGAAAAATTTTTATAAAAGTATAAAAATTAGCGTTTTTCACACATTATTAATATAAAGTTTCCGTTAAAAATGGGTTTGCTACCTTAATTAAACTCCGTAATCTATTGATATAAATAACAATTAATTTTTTATGCGTTAAACCTAAGTGCTCGGCGTGAATCTTGTAATACCTGAGTCAAAGGCGGTTATTGCTTGAGTTATTTAGAAAGCGAGTCCTTTCGTTCAGTAATTAAAAATTAATATTTACAATCAAATGCTTAGATTGTAAGGAGTCTATCGTGTCACGGAAAAAACAAATTATAATACCTATTATTGTCTTAGCATCCGGCATTGCTATGTTTGCTGCCTTTTCTAGTATGAAAAAACCACCGCAAGAAAAAGCAAAAGTTGATAACACACCGATTGTTAGCGTACAGCCAGTTGAAATGTCCTCTATGGTTATGGATGTCGCATCATATGGCATTGTTAAACCTAAGAATGCAACTGAGTTAGTTGCTCAGGTGAGTGGACAAATTGTGACCTTGGCGGATGCGTTTGTGAAAGGCGGTTTTGTTAAGCAAGGACAAGTTTTAGCACGCATTGACCCGAGCGACTACCAAGCCGCATTGCTTGAAGCTCAGGCAAGTTTAGCTTCCGCTATGGCCGCTTTGGAAACTGAGCGAGCCCAAGGCAAAGTAGCAGCTGATGAATGGTTGCATATACAACAAGGTAATCCGACTGAACTCAGTTTGCGTAAACCACAATTAGCGCAGGAAATAGCACGAGTTAAGGCGGCAAAAGCAATGGTGCAACGTGCACAGCGAAATATGGAACGTACTGCCGTTGTTGCCCCTTATGATGCCATTATTGATAAGCGCGATGTTGGCTTAGGTGCATTTGTAAATATTGGCACGCCAATTGGTAATTTACTGGGTACTGAAATAGCGCAAGTGCGCTTACCTGTGGCGGATAACCAATTACAATTTCTGTTAGCACAAGGTAGTAATGCCAAGGTGCGTTTAACTGGCAGTTTTGCTGGCACAAGCACACATTGGCAGGCACGAATTGTACGTAATGAAGGGGTAATTGATAATACTAGTCGTATGAACTATTTAGTGGCAGAAATTAAAGACCCTTATGCGTTAAATCATCAAGGTACGCCAATACAGTTTGGTGCATATGTTAACGCCAATATTCATGGCATTAAATTACCAAACGCTACTTTAGTACCTCGGCATTTAGTGGTTGATGGCAAAGTAGCGGTATTAGATGCCAAATCTACATTACATTATTTACCCATTACTATGGTGCGAGAAATTGGTGCGAATGTGGTGGTAACTGAAGGGCTCACAACGGGTGATAAAATTATTAAGTCGGCGTTAGACTACCCGATTGATGGCATGAAGCTCGTTCTAGCGGTGGATGAAAAGCCCACAAAAGAGCACACAAAAAAAGCTACGTTAACCGCACAAACTCAACTTGCCAGTATTAAGGACTAACTCATGGATGATACTAACAAAGGGTTAATCGCTTGGTTTGCACGCAATAGTGTGGCAGCCAATTTACTGATGGTATTTATTCTGGTTGGTGGTTTATTCACTGCCAGTACTATCCAAAAACAAATGTTTCCACAGGTAAAAATTAACTGGATTGAGTTAAATATACCTTATCCGGGAGCGGCCCCTCAGGAAGTTGAAGAAGGGATCACCATGAAGGTTGAGAAAGCTTTGGAGTCAATTCAAGGTTTAGATCGGGTGATAACTTATTCTAACCGTAGTATGTCGACGGGTTATTTTCGAGTGGCGAAGGGCTATGACCCACAAGTTGTACTTGAAGAAGTGAAGGCACAAATTGATGCGATTCCAAGTTTTCCCGCTGGGATTGAACGGCCCAAAGTAGAGCGTATTAAATACAATCAAGAAGTTATGTATATCAGCTTATACGGTGATTTAAGTAATCAGCGGTTGAAAGCGCTAGGGCAGAATATATTTAAAGAAATACAACAATTGCCAGGAGTGAATATTGCCGAGTTTCGAAGTGGTTTGCCATATGAAATTTCGATTGAGGTAAGTAAAGATAAATTACGTGAATATGGTTTATCATTTAGTGATGTGGCAAAAGCGGTACGTAACAGTTCACGCAATATGTCAGCTGGACAGATCCGTGCAGAACATGGCTACATTAATCTACGTGTTGAAAATCAGGCTTATCATGGTTATCAATTTGATCGCATTCCGGTGATCACCAAAGCCGATGGCACAAAAGTTCTACTCGGCGATATTGCTACGATCAAAGACGGTTTTCAAGAAGGTTTACAATATTCTAAATTTAATGGCAAAAACTCGGTTACATTTTTCATTGGTGCATCAGAGCAGCAAAGTATTACTGATGTTGCTAAAGTTATGAAAACCTTTGTAGCCAAAAAACAAGCCATGTTACCCAATGGAGTAAAATTAGAGACTTGGGTTGATTTAACCTATTACCTACAAGGTCGTTTAGACATGATGTTGAGTAATATGAAAAACAGCGGTTTATTGGTGTTTTTAATGCTTGCATTATTTTTAAGAATGCGACTCGCTTTTTGGGTGATGATGGGAATACCAGTTTGTTTTTTGGGTACATTATTCGTTATGCCCATGGAATTCGTCAATGTGACCCTTAATATTACTAGCTTATTTGCCTTCATTTTGGTGCTGGGGATTGTGGTGGATGACGCCATTGTGATCGGTGAAAGTGTACATGATGAGATTGAAGAGCACGGTCACTCGGTAGACAATGTTATTCGTGGGGTTAATCGTGTCGCTATGCCAGCTACCTTCGGGGTGTTAACCACTATTGCTGCATTTGTACCATTTATTATTGGCGATGGTCCGTCTTCTGCGTTTAGTAAATCGATTGGTTTTGTAGTGATTTTTTGTTTGATTTTTTCATTAATTGAATCGAAATTAATTTTACCTGCGCATTTAGCCAAAATGACGGTACGCAAATTTAATCCTAAAAATCCGTTAGATAGATTACGGGCTTGGATTGATAACGGTTTGAAATATTTTCTACATAATTTATATAAACCTATGTTAGAAAAATTATTGGTCTATCGCTACGCGGTATTCATGTTTTTTATTAGCATCTTACTAATTAGCGCCGGTTTATTTGAAGGTGGTATTGTACGCTTTATTGGTCAACCGAAAATCCCACATGACTTTCCCCGTATTAGCATTGATATGAATGTTGACAGTTCGGAGCAAGACACGCTTGCAGCAGTATTGAAAATTAAAAATATCATCAAAGCTATTGATCAAAAAATGATCGTCAAGGGTAATAAAACGATGATCAGTGATATGCAAGTTGATTTAGAAAGTCGTACCAGAGCACAAATTATGGTGAAGTTGGTTAAACCAGAAGATCGGGCGATAAATACCTTTCAATTAGGAGACTTGTGGCGCAAAGCAATCCCTAAAATTCCGGGCGTTAAAACCTTGACCATTCAAGATAATTTATTTGGTGGTGGTCGTGAAGATGGTGACATTAGTTTTCGTTTAGAAGGTCGAAATGAGCAACAGTTAGTTGCAGCAGCGAAAGAATTGAAAGCGAAAATGAATACCTTAAAAGGTGTTGGTGATGTGAATGATAGCCGGCAAACTAGCGCGAAAGAGGTGCAATTTACGTTAAAACCACTTGCTTATAGTATGGGCTTTACATTAGCCGATGTTGCTTCACAAGTAAGTAATAGCTTTTATGGGCTTGAAGCACAGCGTATTTTACGTAATAGCGAAGAAGTTAAAGTGATGGTGCGCTATCCATTAGCAGAACGCAATTCAGTAGGACAAGTGGAAAATGTGATGATTCAAGCACCTAATGGCGCGCAATTACCCTTGTCTGAATTAGCGAATATTCAACTTACCCATGGTGTTACTAGTATTCGCCGAGAAAATGGAAATCGTACTATTAGCGTATGGGCTAGTGTTGATGCCGCACAAGCAGAGCCGTTTAAAATAGCCAAAGATATTCGAGATCACTTTATTCCGCAACTATTACGCAAATATCCACAGGTTAAAAGTGAAGTATCTGGCCGTATTCAAGAAGAAATGGATAGCAACAAGAAACAAATACGCAACTTTGTATTATCTTTGTTAGTTATTTTCGCGCTCTTGGCAATTCCGTTGAAATCGTATGCACAACCTTTAATGATCATGTCGGTGATCCCCTTTGGTATTGTTGGTGCGTTATTTGGACATATGCTTTGGGGGCTGGATTTAAGTGCCTTGTCAATGTTTGGTATTGTTGCTGCGGCGGGTGTGGTAGTGAACGATTCATTGGTAATGGTTGATTTTGTGAACAATGCTCGAAAAGAAGGCGTGCCATTACATACTGCTGTGGTGCTGGCTGGTTGCAAACGATTCAGAGCTATTATGCTTACTTCGTTAACCACCTTTATTGGTTTATTACCGATTATGATGGAAACCAGTATGCAGGCTAAAATAGTGATCCCCATGGCTATTTCTCTAGCATTTGGGGTGTTGTTTGCTACTGTGGTTACACTACTGTTGATCCCTTGTATATATGTGATTATTGAAGACATTAACCATCTATCCGGCATTGCTAAGCAGTCTATTAAACGACGTTGGAATAGTATTAAAGGTGAGCATGAGTCACCAGTAATTCCACCTAGCAATACAGTGAATGTTGATACCTCAAATCAATAACCGATCTGCAAAGTAGCCGTACAGTTTGCTACGGCGTTGATATTCAAATCATGTCAAGATGTACTATGTTTTGACATGATTTGAATTTTTTACTTTACCCCTAATTCGCGCAAGCGTTCGAGTAAATAGCTAGCTTGGGTATGCCTTGAAGATAGTTTTACTTCGCTACGAGGATGTAAAAATAGCGGTAAAGAAATACGTGATTGTACTGAAGCTTTACCGGTAGGATTAATTACGCGGTGACTGGTTGACGGAAAATAACCAGAGGAAGCTTCTTGCAACATATCTCCGATATTAATTATTAAATTTCCAAAATCAGATGGCACATCTAACCATGTTTCATCTTTGGTTTTAACTTGCAAACCAGGTTCGTTGGCTGCCGGTAAAATTGTGAGCAAATTAATATCTTCATGAGCTGCAGCGCGTATCGAACCCGGTGGTTCAGCACCGGTCATAGGTGGATAATGTAATACTCGCAGCAACGTATTTGGAGTATCTTTGATCATTTGTGACAGTGGTTCGGCATAGTTATTGGCAATTTCAGCTGGACTATACTGTTCAACCCAATCGAGTAACTCAGTCGCTAGTGCCGATGCCTGCGCATAGTAACTCAAAATTTCTTGTTTCAATGTAGGCGGAATACGTCCCCATGGATAAACATGAAAATATTCTTTAATATCTTTTTGGCTATGGCCTTTCGCTGTTTCAGATACATCGGTTGAAAAAAAACCATCTTGGCGTTCTACATCGAAGGTATAGTCATGCTTTTGATTTGATTGAAAAAAGGCTAGCCAATGTTGATAGATAGATTCTACCAGCGCTTGTTGAATCGGGTGATTAGTTAACACCCCAAATCCTGTTTGATGCAAACTTTCAACAAAACGTGCCGCGGCATCAGGGGCTTGATAGTCAACAACTTGAACGGGCATATGCGCTCCTAAATAGACTGGATAAAAATGAGCATTATATCGAAACTTCGATAAATAGTTGGATAAAAACTTATGGAAAGTAAATACCTCCTGAAAAAGCCGTTATACTTGCTGTTGGTAGGTCATGATATTCCATAGGATGGGTGATGAAAAATTGGCAGGTAGGTTTGATGTATCCATTAAGTTCATTGTTGTTTGGCTGTGCAATGACAGATAAAGCATGTGAAGATGTGTCATTAGCAGCCGAGCAAGTGCAGACATGTGCTGTGCTGCAAAAG
>Ga0316206_1002088_pt1 | contig 14654 bp, 17 predicted proteins | sample 6monthpyrite_MG_FD_204942 | JGI IMG/M metagenome (GOLD analysis project Ga0316206, IMG submission 204942) | Microbial mat bacterial communities from mineral coupon in-situ incubated in ocean water Damariscotta River, Maine, United States -... | ecosystem: Environmental > Aquatic > Marine >...
GAGCTTGCGATGGTGTGGCGAAGCGGCACGTACGCAGGGCGGCCGGGGCCAATCAGCTGTCGCGTTGGCGAGTCGATTTGGTGACAGGGATGTCCCAAATCTTTCACGAGGTAGCGACACCCTTGATATAGGGCTAATAAAATATTTAGATATCAGATGAAAAGAACGAGCAATGCTTTGATGATAGATATATAAACCATAATGTGAATTAATTTTGACGCAGCACCTTATTGAGAAGTTACGTTATGTTGTATAGAATAGTCCAGATAAGAATGAATTATAAAACAATTTAAGGAAAATAATATGAAACGATTATCAGTATTTTTTTGCATCATATGTACACCATTATTAGCTCTAGCTGATAGCAGTGGTACATTAAAGGCTACACAAATATACTATGCTGGTGGTTCCATTATAGTAACAATGAGCGGTCCTATAGGAGCTACATGTCCAAATAATACCAAGGTGGAGATCGAAACAAGTCATTCTAATTTAGATAAATACCTTAGCATATTTCTTGCTGCCAAAATATCTGGCAGTGATATGATTATAGGTTTTAATGGTCTTGATCAGTGTACATCTGCAGGGAATGTTAGACTACAGTATCTAAGTTTAAATTAGTACATAGGTTGAGGTGAGGAATGAATACATACATATGTGGGGTTTGAATCCCAACGATAGGGAAAGGTACGCTAAGGACAATTAGGGGGATTTAATTGTCCAAAAAATCGATTAATAGGAATTGCTGTCTATAAAGTAGCGTTAAACGATTTTAAAGACAAAATTTAACGCTCAATTTTAGCGTCCACTATTATGATATTTTAGACACTTAGGGCTTAGCGTACGTTTCTGTTCCATTGGGATTCAAACCCCTATTTCCATTCTGTCTTCTGGTGTTATTTTGTACCGTTGTTTTCCATCGATTACCATTTATTAAAAATGTGAGCTTGTTGCGTATTATTCTGTGAGTCGAAATTTTAGTAACACTAATGGGTCAAATGCCCCAAAGGTACCTGATGTTCCGTGTAAATTGTTAATCATCTTCCCTCAAAGAGAGTCCCCTTTGAAATTGATGACACATCCTCTGTTAACAAATTTCTCACTTCAACCTACTTGCCCAAATACCTAAACACCGTCCGTTCTGTCACACCGAGTACATGGGCTATTTCTTTTGGCTTTAACCCCTGTTTTGTGAGTTCTTTCGCCCGTTTTGGTTTAGCCTTAGTCGTGCCTTTTTTTCTGCCTTGGTAAGTTCCTCTGGATTTAGCCACGGCAATGCCTGCGGCTTGTCTCTCCTTGGCGTACTGCAATTCTATTTCAGCGATAGCGAACAAAACACCCGCAACAAGATGTCCAACCGTACCCGATAAATCAATTTGTTGCGTGACAGACACAACCCGAACGCCGCATTCACACCACTTGGAAAGGATATTGATACCATCAAGCATGGAGCGAGCAACCCTGTCGAGCTTCCAGACAACCACTGTGTTGACGCTTCCCGCAAAGATAGCCTCTGACAGCGCATTAAAGGGTTAAATCCCATAAAGGTACGTAAACCGCCACTTGCTGTATAATTTATAACTATTCGATTGGCTGTCGATGTTGGGCGACAATTCGAGAGATGGTGGCTTCACTGACTTTATAAAGTCTTGCCATGTCAGCCCCAGATTTGCGCTCGGAGATGACATTGTCAGCGATATCCTCTCGCTGATTTTTATTCAGCTTTGGTTTTCGTCCTCCGATACGCCCTTCTTTTCGAGCGGCCTCTAATCCAGCTTTTGTGCGCTCCCTGATCATTTCGCGTTCAAATTCTGCAAATGACCCTACCATTTGCATCATCATACGTCCGGCGGGTGTAGTCGTATCTATCGACTCTGTCAGAGATTTAAATCCGGCTCCAGCTTTATTTATGCGCTCAATAATAACAAGCAGGTCTTTGAGTGAGCGCGATAGACGATCAAGCTTCCAGACAACAATAATATCTCCTTCGCGGAGCTGATCGAGCATGCGATGCAGTGTGGGTCTATCCCAACGTCCGCCAGAGGCGGTTTCCTCAAAGACTTTTTCCACCTTTGCGGTTTTGAAGGCCTGAAGCTGCAGCTGGTTATTTTGCTCGTCACCTTTTGAGACTCGGCTATATCCAAAAATCATCTTTCAATCCTTTTACAAACGACCGTTTGCAAAAGCTTTGTGGAGTGACTCTATTTCAAGGGTTTTGCTCTTGTGCAAATCTATTTCATATCTAGATTGAAAGGTAATATGTTTTTGCAAGAAAGATCATTCGAAATTTTCTTCTTAAATTAGTGGCCTAATAGACAGGTAAAAATGGGAGGAGGGGATGATTATATTAATCCAGTGTTACACAACATCTTATAGGAAATAAGTGGCGGTTTAGGTGCCTTTGTAGGAAAGGACCCAATGATATCAACAGCCTATGATAACTTGCGACTGACGAGTAAAGAAGCAGAGCAGACTAAACGATAACTGTTCGTCTGCTCTGCTTTATGAGACTTGAACATTTACTCACCTAAACGATAGCCATGCCAATACCTAAGAACACTCAAACCGTAGCCAGTAATGAAGTATTACTTGAGCAAGGAAAGCGCATTCGGGCTTTACATGATATTATCTCTCGCCCAGACCTTAGCTTTGACGAGCAAATCGATGCAACCTTACAACTAGGCTGCCGCCTATTAGGTACCGAAATTGGCAAAGTTGGTCGACAGGATCCGAGCAAGAATACTTCCGAATTCCTAAATACAGTCGTATTAAGTGATTTGGGTGCTAAAAGGGGGATGGTATTGCCACTGGACAAAACTTTTTGTCAAATCACCTTCTCATCGCCAAAGACAATTGCAATTAGCCATGTGTCTGAATCAATCTACAAAGATCATCCTGCAGCATCATTTGTCGGTATGCAGTCTTATATTGGCTGCAGCATCAATGTGTATGGTGAAAAATTTGGCACTATTAATTTTGCGAACCGAATACCGATAGAAACCCCTTTCACTGAAGCAGACAAAGACCTAGTTAATTTGATGGGTAGTTGGATCAGCGTAATGATGGAACGTCAGATAGAAGCGGAAGAGTTGCGCAAGTCGAAGCAAGCAGCAGATGCCGCTAACCTGGCAAAAAGTGCATTCCTGGCAAACATGAGTCACGAAATTCGCACTCCACTCAATGCTATTATCGGGTATAGTGAATTGGTTAGTGAAGAACTCGAAGAACTTTCCTATGTTCAATGCAACGAAGACATCAGCCGCATCACCGGCTCAGCAAAACACCTGTTGAAATTAATCAACGAAGTATTGGATTTGGCGAAAATCGAAGCCGGCCAAGCTGATTTGCATTTGGAACTTATCCCGATCAGACAACTGATCGAAGAAGTGATCGACATCGTTCAGCCTATGGCCAAGCAGGCCCATAATCAGTTGTCGTGTTCTTATACACAAGAGATTAATGACATGAGCAGTGACATGGTTAAGCTGCGCCAGATTTTATTGAATGTTATTAGCAACGCAAATAAATTTACCGATCATGGCAATATTGACATTGAAGTTAACACTGACACGAGTCAATCGCAAACCTGGATTATATTTAAAATTAAAGATACTGGCATCGGTATCCCTGCTGAAAAACAAGCCCTGGTGTTTCAGGCATTTAAACAAGCCGATTCATCAACCACTCGCAAATACGGCGGCACTGGGCTAGGTTTATCCATTACTAAACGATTTTGTGAAATGCTTGGCGGCTCCATTCATCTAAGCTCTGAGGTGAATAAAGGCACCACTATAACCATACGGTTGCCAAAGTCTCTGGGTGCAGTTCCTTTGCTACGACGGAAAAACACATAAAAATCAGTTATTAATCTTGAAAAATGAAAAAACAGAGACCAAAATACAAGGTTTAGGGGTATGAAGCCCAATGGAACCAGAACCTACGCTAAGCGAAAAATAGGCTGACAGAAAACCTAAAAGCCAAAGTGTTTTCTGGTTTTGTTTTCCTTAATGGGTTTTCTGGTGATATTCCCTATCAAAAATACCATGCTCATACACAACAAGAAAAACCCTCGTTTTTCGGACATGGGGTTAAATCCCATAAAGGTACGTAAAGTTCCACTTATTGGATAATCTATCATGACTTGATAGGTTGTCTATGTTGAGCGACGATTCGTGAGGTGGTGGCTTCACTGACTTTATAAAGTCTTGCCATGTCAGCCCCGAATTTGCGTTCAGATATAACATTATCAGCGATATCCTCCCGCTGATTTTTATTCAGCTTTGGTTTTCGTCCACCGATGCGACCTTCTTTGCGAGCGGTCTCCAGACCCGCTTTTGTACGTTCTCTGATCATTTCGCGTTCAAATTCTGCAAATGATCCTACCATTTGCATCATCATACGTCCGGCGGGCGTTGTGGTGTCGATTGATTCTGTCAGAGATTTAAATCCAGCACCGGCTTTATTGATGCGCTCAATAATAACAATCAGGTCTTTGAGCGAGCGTGATAGACGATCAAGCTTCCAGACGACAACAATATCTCCTTCACTGAGCTGATCAAGCATGTTATGGAGAACGGGTCTATCCCAACGTCCGCCAGAGGCGGTTTCTTCAAACCCTTGAAATAGGAAGAACCACTTTTTATCGTCATTTCCCGCCAGAGAAAATTGAACAGCTCAGACCACAAAAATAAAAAATCCTATGTCGCGTTAGGTACCTTTATGCAATTTGACCAATCGTTGATATTCAAACCTATAGATTACCTCTTGACTAACCATAATGAATAATATATTACTCTAATTGTATTAATTACTCATAGGTCATGGTTAGAAAATGCAAAGATTTAATGTTTACATAGGTGATTCTCGGACAACGGTTTGTATTGTTGATGTACTGGTGGACTTGCTTTCTATCAAGCTTTGTGATGAAGCGGGAACGCCAGATTCCAAGTATCTTGTCAATGATTGGATACAGAACGTGTTATACGAAGATGACGACCCAGAGCGGCAAAGAATATCTCAATTTATCCAAAGAAAGATAATACTAAAAATTGCAGATAGGAGACTAATTCGTAAATATGAGGATTATTTAGACAGCTATTGAATAATATACTATTCAATATTGTTAATACCACCTAGATAACAATAGATCGTATTTGACGTTATTTGGTCTTATATGGCATCTTTATGGCTGATAAATCGAAAAAAAGGGGTAAATATGGATATTTTAGAAAAAGTTCGAGCACTTGAAGAGAAAGCCTTGGAGAAAAAAAAGCCAAAGTCAAAGACGATCAAGCCTACCGCTGAAATTATTGAATTACCGATTTGGCCGGAAGCAATCCGAGGATTTCCAAACGTTATTGCAAGATCTGCCCTGTTTAATGCGAGAAGACAGAATACGCCGAGGGACTTTGTCGATAAGATGCCGGTGTCTTCCATTGCAGGTGTAGATATTAATTATACAGGTAGAGAGCTTCGTCAAGACGATCAAACGGTGCTCATGCAATTGATTCACCTAACCCAGCATCAGCCTTTTATTGAGTCGGTTCAGTTCACTCCTTATTCATTTTTAAAATCGATTGGGTGGTCTACCAGTGGTCAGCAGCGTTACGATAAGCTATTTACGATAATAGATCGTATGAGCGTCACAGGGATTCATATCGAGTCGAAAGGGATGTTTTACGTTGGAAGTTTAATTCGGAAAATCGGCTGTATTGATAAGGAAACAGGGGAGAGGCTGAGAATATGGACGGTTTGGTTAGAGCCTGAAATTATCGCTTTATTTAAAAGCGATGGTTATTGTCACATCGCTTGGGATCAAAGAATTGCATTAAAGAAACCACTCGCTCAATGGCTGCAAGCTTATTATGCGACGCATAAAGACCCCTACCCGATCAAAATAGAAACAATCAGAGACTTGTCGGGTTCAAAAGCAGTGTTGTTAAAGAAGTTTAAACAGACGCTAAAAAGTGCGCTTGATGAGTTAGTGACCGTTGGCTTCTTGAAGTCATATACCATCACTAAAACAGGACTAGTTCATGTGAAAAGAAAGGGAAAGAGTGATAAGCAAGCAACTACTGACTTTCTAGGTACCGACTACTGACTTTCTAGGTACCAACTACTGACTTTCTAGGTACCAACTACTGACTTTCTAGGTACCAATCATATGCTAATATACTAATAAAAACAAGTGGTTATAGGTGCTTTTCGAAGGTGCTAACCTTTCTTTAACCTTTATTTAACCTAAATGGGCGAAACCCACCTGTGGATAACTGCCAAAAAAAAGGACTTATCTACAGAGCAACAACCCAACCACGGCTAAAACCTAACCACGTCGATTTCTGATGAATATTAAGACAAGTTTTTTAAGATGAGATAGCATCAAAGTTTTGAGTCTAAAATCCAACGTGGTCGATATCGGAAAAATACAAGCGAAGTTTTTTAAAAACAAAAATAAACTACAGAGGCAACCGATCACTAACGGCTACGATCAACAATGAGGATTACCAGGGAACGCACGAGAAGAATTTAAGGTTCTCGTGAGTAAATAGGTTTTTTGGCCAACCCCTCGAAAAGGCATATTCCAATGAGCCTGCTTCTTCAGTCCGTAGCGGTTATATTTGTTGAAATTCGTAATAGTGTGAAAGTTACGAATAACAAAGATGAATCGTCTTATTGTTTTGGGTAGAGCTGTAGATCTGTTTTAATAAAATCATTGCCTTTAAACAAGAGGGGTTCATTTTCAGTTTTTGCCAGGGCGTAAGCAAAGCAATCGCCGAAATTGAGTTTTGCGGGATGATTTCCTTTACCATAATCAATATAAGCTTGTCGTGCGACTTGTGCCTGCTCAAATGTAATTGATTCAATAGCAATCGCTGATCGCTTCATAAACGCATCCAGTTGTCGACTGGCGGTGGCATCTCCCTTCGCATCAATATTGATGGCGGCTTCAAGAAAATTCGCGGCTGACATTTTACAATCCACCTCAGAGGCGATGATATGAGCAAACATTTCAGCGTCTTCTTCCTGATAAAGAATGGCTAATATGGCCGAGGTATCAATGATCATTTTGGCAACCCGTGTTTATCATAAAGTATGTCGCCATGGTTAAGCGATGAAGCGGGTTCCTTGATATGGTTGGCACATCGTTGGCCAATCATCAATAGCTCTTCTGCGTGGGCTTTCTTATTTTGCTTTTGTTGCAGCCGTTCGACTTTCTCACGTAACGCATCGGTAATCGCTGCCGTTAGGCTTTCACCGGTCATACCGGCTAGCTTCTTGGCCAAATCACAGGTTTCTTCGTTCTTGATGTTGAGTGCCATTATATAATTCCATAGTTTATTATATATTTCCACCATAAAGAGAGACACATATTATTGCAAGTATTTTCTAGAACTCGTCAACAATTGCGTAATAGTTGACGAGTTGGTGTGTGCCAATAACTAATTGATACTTCAACTTAAAATGCCAGTTTTCCCCCTGGCTTTCTGCCCGGCCTTCCGTTATCGTCGTCAACTTATCCCGTTCCACTGATGAAAACTTGACGGCCTGAGCCCGATGGCTAATCAATCATCACCCGCTCCTACCCTGTTCAATTCGTGTGTCAACTTCAGAATGATTTGTCGTCTTTGTTATGGAAACATGTCACCCTTGCGTTTCCGATAAACGTTGCTTTACAGGAATTAAGTAAAAGTATTTTTAGAGATAAACCAGAGAGTGAGAAATCAATTCAAGGCGAATTGTTTAAACCAGCACCTCTTGTTGATATGGCAGGAAAAGACGATATTTCTTTGATGGATCTGTGTCCTTTTGGTTTAGAAAAGAAGCCAAGATATGATGTTATAAAATACAGTCTTAGCGATGCGGAGGTTACTATACAGGGGGGTACAGAAAGTGGTATGGCGACGGTGTATGACTATGACATTATTTTATACATTGCCGCACACCTAACCAACGAAATGAATAAAGTAAAAGCCGCTGTTGAACGTGGTGAGAATCCTGACTTGCCTTCAAGGTTATGGCAACCGGATATGCGCGATATGCTAGCTTATTTACGTAGAAAAGATGGTGGTAGGACTCGGGTTGACTTAGAGGCATCTCTTGACCGTTTACAAAGAACAAGTGTGAAAATAAAAGAAAAGCCTGGAAAGGATTCTTTTAGGAGGACAGCAAGTTTTAATCTTCTTGGTGGTTATTATGCTGCTCAAAGAAATAACAAGAAAGAGCTTGTGGTTGTGAAAATATCTATTGATCCATGGATGTATGATGGAATTGTAAGAGTAAAAAAACCTTCTGTTGTATCGATTAACAAAGACTATTTTCTATTAAAAGATGGCATTCATAGAGCATTAGCAAGGATGGCAAGAAAGGCGGCAGGAAATAGCGGGGAGGTTATTATTTACAGCGTTGAGAAAATACATCATCAATTTGGTAGTAAACAAGAATTAAAGAAATTCACCTATAACCTTAAAAAGAAAATAGCAAATTTGGAAAAACACCCTATTCCAGATTATGAGATAAAATATTTCAGCAAAGGAAGAGGTAAAAATTTTGTATCGTTTCGTTATACCGGTAAACAAATAAAAGAACTTTCTTCGAATTTAGAAAATATACAGCTAAAACCTGAAACGTATGAAAAAGCGAGGCTTGTAGCACCTAGCTATGATGTTTATTACCTCGAATGCGAATGGCGGGCATGGGCGGCAAAAAAAGGAGGAAAAATAGATAAGCCAGACAGTGCATTTATTGGGTTTTGTGCGAAATTTTATACAAATAACTCCTATCCGTAATTTTCCTATGGATAACTCGGAATCTTTGCCCTTATCCTGTGGATAACTCGGAATCTCCGTTGGCTATCATGGTACTTCGCGTTGGCTATCATGGTACTTCAAGTGGCTATCATGGTACTTCAAGTGGCTATCATGGTACTTCAGGCTATTGAAATAACTGTATAAGTATATGATTTAAAAGAATTTTTTCATGTTTCCCGGATCTCTAAAACGTATTTAAAACAGTTTTAAAACTATAATTAAAACTAGCGATCATTTTTTAACCATGTGGACAACTTTTTATTTTTCTATCTTTTAATTATATAGATTCTATCTGTAGCACCGTCAAAATGAGTTCGTTTGCCTCCGGCTTCACTCAACCCATAATAATTATTCACTGCGTTCATACACACAAAAAACAAACGGCTAAAGTTCAACCACGTCGATATCTGAAAAATACAAGAACAGGTTAACTATGACAGCGAAAGGATGTTCTCCAACCCGAGAGTTGAATTCAGTCCCTAACGCCATCGAGAGACGGCCTTAGGCTTTCGTTCCCCCGTTTTCTGCGATAACGGATAGCTCAGCAATCAATTCAGGGAGATCATCGTTTAGGGCGCTTGTATCAAGTCCTGGGGTCGATGATGATTTTTCGCACAAATCGTTTAAGTACTCAAAAAATTCACCTAAAGCGATAATGGCTAGCGCAATGCCTTCTAAGTATTTTTCGATAGCGCCAATTCGGTCGAAAATCCGCTCTAACCAAGCCACGAGTCGACCGAGCCAGGTATATAATCGCCTGAGAGCCCGTAAGACCGGCAACAGGGCCGCCAAAAAGGTTAAAATACTCGTCAGTAGGGTAAGCGCATCAATCGCCGTCTTGATGACTCCTAGGGTCTGACAGGAGATGATTTTATTTTCACCATCACATCCGCTTTCCGTGATTAACCGTTTCATCAACTGCCGACGGGCGGAGGGCTCCATGTGTTGGCAGATGATTTTTTCGACTTGATCGGGGGTGAATTCGATCGGAAAACACTCTTTTTCGATTAAATAATGAACGATTTTGGCCTGTTCTTCAGGGCCGAGGTTGCGACAAGCGAATCGGGTTAAGTCATGGGGGGTAAACGTGCGGTCTTTTCGGGGCATAAATCACCTGAATCAATGGCGGTGGAAAGAGCGGGTAAAATAAAAAAACTGGGGATGCATACCTAAGTTAGCTGAGTTCATCCCGTTTTACAGGGGTCTAATTTGTTCCCGTCTAAAATTGAAGAAATCCGGTATTTTATTAACGGCTGTTATCTATTATGATGGATATACAATGTATATCCATAAGGCGGTGAATTGATGAAAATGAAAGTCAGTCCATGGGGAAATAGCCAGGGGATTCGAATCCCCGGTCCTTTATTGGATCATTTGAATGTTGTGTCGGGTGCTGAACTCGCTATCCATCTGACAGATAAAGGCCTCGAAATCATGAAGAACACGTCCTCTCAGGAGTATGTCAAAGAGGTGGCTCAGGAAGTCATTGATGGGATATTAGCCACCAGCGAACCGGTTAAAACGGTTGACGACCCTGATGCCGAATTAGAGGTAGACTATCTGGTGATTGCCATCAATCCCTGTCAACCGATGTTACGAGAAGTCCCGAAAGACACGCCAGGAGCTTATCCAACGTTGGCCGATGCCAAAGAAGCAGCTAGACAAGTTCTTCAAAACGCGATTGCCGAGGCCAAGGAATCGTTAACTGAACTCCGTCAGGTTGGCATCGAGAAAATTACCTATATCGCGTTATGAAAGAGCACATTGAAAATCTGCAAAAATCATTTGAATTATCAAGCCAACAGGTGGATGATGCCGTCAATCCATTGGAAGTGGCCGCCTTGTTTGAAAGTCAAAAGGTATCTTACGTTTTAATCGGTGGTCATATGCTGTCTTATTACACGGGGACCGCGAGAGCCACGGTGGATGTTGATTTTATTATTAGTGGTATTGATTTTGAACGGGCCTCTCAGGCTATCCATGAAGCTTATGCACAGTTTCAACCGCATCATCGTGTCTACCATGTGACTTACGACACTAAAAAACCGCATGTCAAAGACCCCGAGAGAATTGATCTGGTGAAAGATGGTTTTCCACTTTTTAAATCGATCGTTAAAAAATATTGTGTGACGCTCAGATCAAAAGAACAGGTGATAAAAATTCCAACGATTGAGGCGGCGATTGCGTTGAAATTTGCCGCCTCAATATCACCCAATCGTGGTGACGAGAATAAGCCGGTGGATCAGGCGGATTTACTGAAGCTCATTCGGACCACGTCTAAGTTAGATAAAAAAGCACTCTTGGCGCTTGGTGAACTGATCTATCTTGGTGGCGGTAAAGAATTAGTGGCGATGATAGACGATGTCAGGCATGGCAAAGGGATCATTCTGTAAAGGGGTTAAATCCCAACAGTGCGGGTTTTACTTTGTCGTTTATTTTCAGTCGACACTCAATTTAAGCCATGCTTTTTCGTGACGTTTTATAATAAATTCAGATAACGTAAGCTTGTTACGCTTAGATAAAGCGGAGAGTATTTTCCAGGCGTCTCTTGAAATCGTAATAGTAACCGGTGGTCCATTGTCGTCAATATAATCATTCAATCGCTTTCTGGCCGCACGAAGGCTAGCTTTTAATTTAACCCATTGTTCGCTGTTTAGCCAAGTTTCACACCAGCGATTGAGTTTGATGGCATCACCACGCGCTCGACTAAAAGCACGTTTGGCATTGGGATATAAGTCATCGTCATCAAAGAGGGTTTCCTCGTGTAACTTTCGGTGTAGGTATTTTTCTGCCGCCGATAGGTCGGATGGAGTAATAATATAGCGTTGCCTGGACATATGTTAACCTTTTCTATTTTCGTGAGCTTGTCACATATTTTAACAGGCATTTATCATCGATGGTATATTTATGTATCAATGGTGAGATAGGGTGAGAATTAGAATTTGTTTGCTAAATGACTGATCAACTTTTTGATATTAGTTGAGCAGTTTGTGGTATAAGTTTTTACCCGATAGTGAGAGTTTAATCATTGAGTAGAGTTGTAAGATAAGAGTATGTATAATAATCTGTCGGGCAGTTTTTATTGGGTTTAACGAACTTTATATTTTAGGAAGGAATTGGGATGAAGAAAAATAATGTCATTATTTTATTGGCGATTGTTCCATTAAGTTTCGCTTCGGCTTGTTTTGCATTCGACGATCAAGGACTTACGGTGACTAAAGTAGGCCAGGATGGTAATGGTACGAAAGTAATAGTCACATTTGTGCCGAATGAAAATACGTGTAATCTAAGTCAAGTATCCTTTGAGGGTCCGCAAATGAATATGACTCTGTCCATTGCATTAGCAGCCAAAATGGCAAGTAAAACTGTCCAAATCAACTATATCAAGGATTCTGACGAGTATTGCTACGGTAGTGCAATTTTTGCCGAATAATACGGACTACACACATTGAACCGACATTGGGCAGCCTAGCGTTTGAAAATCGCGAAGAAAATTTATTTTACATTTATGAAGAAGGTAATACTAGCTGTATTGTCGACTGAAGAAAAAATTTATATAATCAAGGGTCAAGCGAGATAAAATAATAGGTTGTCCAATGTCAATTATTACAATTAGCTCTGTGATTATAACTATCCTGATATATAAAGGAGCATCAATGACACATAATAAATTACTCCTGCTAGCTACACTTTTAATGTCTAACATGACATCTGTTTTGGCACATGATATACCTGTAGTTGGAACACCTTCTGGTTATATATATGGAATTCCTATTCCATATAATGCAACTTTTCCTAAAGCATTTTATCCTTACGTTAGAATTGATGGGTGTAGTAGTTTAGATAGCTTGCCAACTGAAACTGTGCCTGATACTTCCTATATACATGGATTCCATGATGCTTGTGATAATCACGATAGATGCTGGGGCAATGCTGCAAACTCGGCGATTGATTGTGATAGAGACTTTAAAGACGAGATGCAACGTAGTTGTGCGAAGCAATTCCATGAGGAATCACAACTGGAAACTATTGCCAATATATTTTTTACAATAACGTACCCAATCCCTGCACATTATAAACCAGGAAGTATTGTATCACCAGATTCAGAAGTTGTGATTCGACAAAAGTTTTTACCTGGGCTTACAGGAGCTTTCGAAGAAGCTGGTGGTGGTGTAGTTGATGTAATTACAGGTGTTGGTGAAGTCGTGACTGATGTCGTAGAAACCACTGTATGGGCAGGTGGTGTCATTGTTAATGGCACTTTATCGATTGGCGAAGAAGCCACAAGTACAGTTATTCAAGCGACATCAGCGATTGGGACTGAACTTGGCTCTGCATCCGGTGCTGCTATAGGAAACATTTATTCTTTTCTTGATAATAATGGCGCAGAAGTTGTCTGCTGGATGGCAATGTCAGGTACATGCTTAACCTTAAATGCAATTAAAGTATTAACTGGTAAAGATTATTGGCAAGATTTAGTTGATGCATATAACTTTGCTCTCTCGCCATATAAACTTGCAGCTTGTATGACGATGGCTGAAAGTTATTTTACTGCGGTTAGGTTGTCTAGCGGTACATTGAAAGGAGAGTATGAACAAGATACAACGGATTACCATGAATATGCTTCAAATGCTGTGAATACTGTTAAAGCACAAAGAATGATTCCCATTATTAGTCTTTTGCTGCTTTAGTTCATCGATTAGTAATTCCTCGTAATAGGGATTACTAATTAATCATATTGGTTTAGAAACTCCATCCAACATTCAGATTAAACAAACTAATAATAAATTCGTCTTTCCTTAGCTCCGTTACATATTGTTGACCGTATTGTATGTTAAATGTAAATCCGTTACGAGCAATCACTTTATAACCAACATATGCACCAACAGAAATAGTTTTATCAGTTTTTTTTACAGATGAATCATTACTTTTTTCAACTACCAAACCTATTGTTTCAATTCCAACTTGTACTCCAGTATTGAAATTATTCTTGATATAACGATTATACTGTACACCCAGTTCTTTCATACGAGATCCGATACCACCTACCAGTGCAAGTCCGACATAATCATTAGTGTTATATTCGATGGTAAATTCAGTAAGACCTGCTATCAACAAGAAAAAAGGAGAGATTGTTATTGAATAATGTTTATCATTGTTGGAATTTTTCTCACTCCCATGTGTAACAAGTGAGAATGCCGTCAAAACAACAGCTAGTGCAGTTATTTTCATAATTTACTTTCACCTACTATTGGCATAAAAAACGTCGTTAAGGGTTTTGGGGTTTCAATAAGGCGCTGCGTCAAAATTAATTCACATTTCACGAGAACGAATAGTGTAGTTCCACTTGGGAAGTGGTGGAGTGATATTCAATGGCCAATTTTTTAAATTCTTCTTTGGAAATACGGAGACCGTTAGTGTATTGTTTATCCACTAACGTGGCTTTCACCTTTAATCCTGTTTTTGTCGTCGTTCTATCAGATAGGCCAACTCACCTAGCTTATACGAAACACAGTGACGGGTACATGGCTACCTAACACCTCTTGCATCTGTTCCATTGTGGCTATTTTTTACTGTTTTAATATTGTTTTTAGGGTGGTATTGTCGAAATGAACCGTCATTGATAATGATAAAGTGTAAACTATTTATTATCTACAGTTTACACTCTATACATTATGAAGATAAGCGCTGCAAGTGTGCAAGGTTAACAAAAATATACTTACGCTGCCAGCCATGGAGAGCGGACGCGAGGGCTGGTAGTCCCCGGTAGGCGTCGGTCATTTTGGATACCCGTCGTGCGCGAGCGCCAGAGGGGATCTAAAATGACATCCGACACGCCGTCAAGCC
>Ga0316206_1002089_pt1 | contig 14652 bp, 10 predicted proteins | sample 6monthpyrite_MG_FD_204942 | JGI IMG/M metagenome (GOLD analysis project Ga0316206, IMG submission 204942) | Microbial mat bacterial communities from mineral coupon in-situ incubated in ocean water Damariscotta River, Maine, United States -... | ecosystem: Environmental > Aquatic > Marine >...
GAATTTAAACCCGATGGTTTTCGCATCGATACTGTTAAACACGTAAATATTGAATTTTGGCAAAAATTCTCACCTGCTCTAGTGAATTATGCCCATCAACAAGGCATCAAAAATTTCTTTATGTTTGGTGAAGTCTATGATGCAAGTCCTCGCTATTTAAGTCAATTCACCACACGCGGAAAACTACAATCAGTACTAGATTTTGGTTTACAAAATGTGATTGATAAAACCATAATTGATCAACAAGGTACCGATAAATTAGCTAAGCTATTTGCACAAGATGGTGACTATCAAGGTAAAAACAGTAACGCCAATCAGTTAGTCAATTTCATCAGTAATCATGATATGGGGCGTTTCGCTTATCGCCTACAACAGGGTAAATTTCATTATAATCAAACCGAACTAATCGCCCGTTTTAAGCTGGCCTCGGCACTGATGTTTTTTAGTCGCGGCGTGCCCGTTATTTATTATGGTGATGAACAAGGTTTTGTAGGTGATGGTGGTGATCAAGACGCTCGTCAAGACATGATGCCATCGAAGGTAGCAAGCTACAACAATGACAATCTGCTAGGTACCAACAAAACTACCGCTGACGATAATTTTGATGAACAGCATCCACTATATAAAACCATGGCACGTTATGCGTCTTTGTATCACCAATATCAAGGTTTGCGTGATGGCCAACAGCAAGTTATTTACGCTCAAGCTACACCGGGCATATTTGCCATAAGTCGTAATACCACATCGGCAAATGAACACTATTTAGTTATTTTTAATACGGCAAGTATTGCACAACCGTTACCGACTATCATTAACCTAAAACACGCTAAGTTGTTATACAGCAGTGCAAAAGACACTGCTAATTCAAAGTTGCTATCAACAATGCCTGCGCTTAGCTTTTCAATCTTTAAGCAGCTCTAAGGTAGGTTGCGCGCCCTATCATTGTGCAACGCACCATTAAGGATCAAAGATTTACCATTTGTTGTATAACAATTTAAACTAATTTGTTATACAACAAACACTTAACTTTTGGTCTAGCCATTGCAATACAGCCTATATCAATTTATCGTTATATCAAGATATTATGCCCATTCAAACCCCAATTAGAGGTCTGCGTTCATTTTGTGTTGCCGCAAAATGTTTAAGCTTTAAACATGCCGCTTCACAATTATACTTAACACCTTCGGCTGTCAGTCATCAAATAAAACAACTTGAACAGCAGCTAGGTATTGATTTATTTGAACGACAAACCCGCGCTATTGTTCTAACTAGCGCAGGAAAGCGTTTCTATCAATCGATTCATCCTATCATTCGCCAACTAGAAACTACCATTGGTGAATTTACCAATATCCAGCAAAATCGAACGATTACCATTAACTTACCAGAATTTTTCGCCAGTGAATTATTTGTACCTAAATTAAGTATTTGGGCGGAGCAAAACCCGACCATCAATTTACAATTAGAAACGGTAAAATCAGCAAAAGAGCTTCCTAAAGCAACTGATTTATCTATTGTATTAGCCAGTAGCGCGCCGAGCAACGGCATCTCACATAAATTATTTCCTATTCGTTATGTACCTGCTTGTAATAAAAAACTATATAAAAAATGGAAAAGTACTGGCTTTGCTGCGCTAAATACCGTCCCGCTTATTCTGCATCAAGTACGCCCATGGGCCTGGCATCAATGGGCAGAACAATGTCATTTTAATAACTTTGATCCTAAACAAATCATTCAACTTGATAGTATGTTTGGCGTTGCACGGGCGGCTCAGCAAGGAATGGGCATTGCCTTAGTACCGGTTCCAATTGCCAAAACATGGTTTAGCGAGCAACTATTAATTAAGTTATTTGAAGACGAATTAATAACGCGCGATAGCTATTATTTAGTACAACATCAAGGTGATACAGAACAACCAGAAATTAGCAATTTTGCGAGTTGGGTAATCGAAACCTTCCAAGCAATACATTAAATTTTTTCATCTATTAAGTGTGTTTATATCGTTTGTCGTACCGGGTGATGTTTTTTACAGTAGCACTGTGTCAATCACGACACGAATGATTAAACCGAGGTAAACATGATGAACAGTACAAAACACCGATTACTAGCTACGTTAATCACTTGTACGCTTAGCTATCACGCCAACGCAACAATGGACGAGTCAAGTCGATTTAAAGTGGCGGTAATTAAAAATGCGCCCGGCAGCAAATTAATGACTGAAGGTAAATTTGAGCGAAGTACCGAACAATTACTCGCCAGTATTAGTAAAGAGCCAATCTCATTTGAACAAGCGCTTGGATTATGTGTTGCACAATTAAAGTTAGGTGAATTATCGCTGGCAGAAGCCGCTTGTACTCAAGCAATTGAGCACCATAAAACAGTCATTGGTCGAATTCGCCAAAGCAATTTACTGAAAGCTTATGCGTTTAACAACCGAGCCATTGTACGTTATATCAACCATGATATTACTGGCGCACAGCATGATTTTTCCGCCGCATTACAACTCACTAAAAATGACGTTATTTTAGCCAACTTAAACTTACTAAATAAAACAGTCGCTGGTTTTAACAATTCCGACAACACTGTTTTAACCACTGAATAATAGAGGTGCACTATGGTTAATTCATTTATTAAAAAAGTAGTCAAACTTTACGATTTTTATCAATTACTGAAAACAATCAATATAAGTCAGTGGCAAATTGAGCAAACAGATTTACTACACCAGCAACAAAGGTGACTTCATGTCTAACTCAATCTCGGCGATAATCTTGTCCTAAGCAAGATTATCGCTACTTGCTAATGCTTTTAACTCATTTTATTACTCATAATTAGCTACTACTTACTAAACTTTACTCACCATAATCCTTCATCAGTCAATACCACATAATACGTTCAAGCCATTGACAATAGGGAATAAATTATCGAATTTATTTTTTTTATTTAGCGTGCGTGCTAAAGTGCGCCAGTTACCAACCTCTATGATGATCTTGGTTCTTTATTATTACTCAGTAAGTAAGGATATTTTCATGATTCGATTAAAACATCCACGCTTGCTCTGTGCTGTATTATTATGCGGTTTATCCACATCAACAGTCTTTGCAAGTAGTGACCCAACAATTAACCCAAGCAACCCATTATTACATGCCAGTACATTACCGTTTAATGCACCTGAGTTTGATAAAATAAAAAATGCCGATTACTACCCTGCTTTTGAAGAAGCCATGCGTAGACATTTACTTGAAATTAACACTATTGCCAACAATCCAGCTGCCCCAACCTTCGAAAACACCTTAGTGGCACTAGAAAAATCTGGCGTTATGTTAACGCGCGTATCGCGTATTTTCTTTTCATTAGCCAGTGCAAACAACAATCCAGAATTACAAAAAGTACAAGAAAAAATTGCCCCTGAACTTGCCGCACATGCGGATGCAATTAATTTAAACTCAGCATTATTCAAACGTATTTCAGCAATTTATAAGCAACAAGACAGCTTGAAACTCGATCCTGAATCAATGCGCTTAATTAGCTACTATTACAATAGTTTTGTCCATGCAGGAGCCAATTTATCAGATAGCGATAAAGAAAAATTAAAAAAATTAAATAAACTGGATGCCACGTTAAGCGCTCAATTTGTTAACAAATTACTTGATGGCACTAAGGCTGCAGCACTAGTTATTACCAATAAAAAACAACTGGCCGGCTTATCGAAAGGCGCGATTGATGCAGCAGCGCAAGATGCACAAGCTCGTAATTTGCCAGGCAACTGGGTATTACCATTACAAAATACTACTCAACAACCAGCTTTAAAGTATTTAACCAATCGTAAAGTACGTAAAGCGTTGTTTGAAGCTTCTTGGACTCGTACCGAGAAAGGCGACAAAAATGACACCAGAAAAACTATTGCTGAACTAGCAAAAATTAGAGCCGAAAAAGCTAACTTATTAGGTTTTCCTAGTTTTGCCGCTTGGACCTTACAAGATCAAATGGCGAAAAATCCTGAAAACGTACTCAAACTATTAAAACAGTTAGCCCCCGCAACTACCGCTCACGCAGCGAAAGAAGCCAAAGATATTCAAGCCGTGATCAACAAAGAAAAACGTGGTTTCAAACTCAAACCTTGGGATTGGGAGCTGTACGCTGAAAAAGTGAGAAAAGCGCGTTATAATTTAGACGATAATCAAGTAAAGCCGTACTTTGAACTTAATCGGGTGCTACAAGATGGAGTATTCTATGCAGCCCACCAATTATACGGCATAACCTTTAAAGAGCGTCACGATATACCGGTATATCAAAAAGATGTACGCGTATTTGAAGTATTTAACGCGGATGGTAGTTCAATTGGCTTATTTTACGCAGATTATTTTAAACGTGATAATAAATCTGGCGGTGCATGGATGGACAATCTAGTAGGCCAATCGTATTTATTAGGCACTAAACCCGTTATTTATAACGTTACCAACTTTACCAAACCAGCCCCCGGACAACCTGCGTTAATTTCATGGGATGACGTAACCACTATGTTCCATGAATTTGGTCATGCACTACATGGCTTCTTTGCTGATCAACAATACCCTAGCTTATCGGGTACTGCCACTGCGCGTGATTTCGTTGAATTTCCTTCGCAATTTAATGAACATTGGGCAAGCTATCCAAGCGTATTTAAACATTACGCCGTACATTACAAAACCGGCAAACCAATGCCAGCAAAATTAGTTGAAAAACTGAACAAAGCAGCACGCTTTAATCAAGGTTATGCCTTTACTGAGTTATTAGCAGCAGCCGATTTAGATATGGCTTGGCATTCAATTCCAGCCGATGCACCACTAAAAAATGTGGATAAATTTGAAGTAAAAGCATTAAAAGATGCACAGCTATACGTAAAGCAAGTTCCACCACGTTATCGTTCTAGCTACTTCTTACACATTTGGGGTAATGGTTATTCAGCGGGATATTACGCCTATATATGGACCGAAATGTTAGACGATGACGCTTACACATGGTTTGAAGAACACGGCGGTTTAACTCGCGCTAATGGCGATCGCTTTCGTAAAATGATTTTATCACGTGGCAATACCATGGATTATGACAAAATGTATCGTGCATTTCGCGGTCGAGATCCTGTCATTGCACCAATGTTAAAAAATCGTGGATTAGTTAACTAACCGTCACTACTATAGTTATAGCATGTCAAGAGGCCAGTATTTTACTGGCTTCTTTGTTTATATTTGGTGATGATTTTTGGGTTGCAATGACTGTTTAATCTTTTCACTGGAAAATGTATACCAATCGCTGTTAAAATTGTCGCATTCTAATTTCTAATGAAAAGTAGTAAATCAAATGGGTAGAGCGTATCAAAACCGTAAATTATCAATGGCGAAAACACAGGGTGCAAAAACAAAAGTTTATTCCAAGTATGGAAAAGAAATATATGTTTGCGCTAAAAATGGTGGTGTTGACCCTGATGGTAATTTGGCCTTACGACGCTTAATTGAACGTGCGAAAAAAGATCAAGTACCTGCTCATGTGATTGAAAAAGCAATAGAAAAAGCTAAAGGAAGCGGTGGCGAAGATTATGCTCCTGCGCGTTATGAAGGATTTGGACCAAGTAACTGCATGGTGATTATCGATTGTCTTACAGATAATGGCAACCGTACCATCAAAGATGTACGTCAATGCTTTTCAAAAACAGGTTCTAAATTAGGCGCACCTGGCTCAGTTGCTCATATGTTTGATCATCAAGCCGTAATGGCTTTTAACGGTGATGACGAAGATAGTATTTTAGAACAATTAATGATGGATGACGTTGAAGTAACTGATATTGAAAGCGAAGGTGGGGTGATCACCGTATTTGCTGCGCATACAGAGTATTTCAAACTAAAAACCGCACTACAAGCCTTTATGCCTGATATTGACTTAACAGTAGATGAAATTACCTTTGTACCGCAAACTTATACTGAAATTGCCGCTGACGACATGGAAATGTTTGAAAAATTCATGACTATGTTAGATGACTGCGAAGACGTACAAGAAGTTTATCATAACGCCGATTTACATAACGCGTAGTCATATCTCCACTCGCATATGAACGTAAGGAGTGTTATTCCTTACGTTTATTGTAAGCCAGCTCTTACCGATTAATACGCCATTTTTTGTTACAACTTTTATACAATAAAACAACAAAAATTAATCTATTTGCATTAATTGTTAGGTATGATATTGCTAATTTATATTTCAATATAGGAAAGTAATGAAAAAATTAGCACTCGCATTGTTATGCATTAGTCAATCATCATTTGCGACACCAACACCACCCGTTAGTCGTGATATTGATTATCAACAACTCAATGATATTTTAACCCTCAGCACAAAAATACAATCACCCTACGCGAAAATTAAATCAGCCATCAATGTAAAAAAGAAGGGCCTCGCCCTAAATCAAGTCAAATTATCTTTGCTAGTTGGTCAACAAAAGCCAATAGCGATTAGTATTAATGAGAAAGGCGAAATCTCGCTTCCTGTACTTGATGCAACGCAAGCGAAAATAGCCAAGCTGCATATGAATCAGGCGAAAGATGATGTTTCATTGAGCATTTCTCCAACCATTACTGTTCCCACACAAACCACAGTACCTTATTATGATCTATTTATTTTACTCAACGACAGCAATGTATTTATCAAAAAAATGGCTGGTATGGCATCCTGGTTTGTACCCAGTATGGACAGATTAGAGTTCAAGTTTTCTGCGCCCGCTACAATTACCATTAACAGTAAAAAGCAACACTATCAATATCAAACTGATAAACATAACAAGATTAAAATAAAGATAAAAAAACAACTATTAGATGAAAATCCCAACGTGGTTTTTAGTCAATTACCTAACAATATGTCACCCGAAGATTAAACTGCGTACAATGATAAATAGTATTTTTCAATGTTGATAAAAACTATACCGCCTGTTTTGCAACCATTATGCTAGTATAAGCCAACCACTTAATGCATCATTGAGTGGTTGACGAATATTTATCAATTAATGGCACTAAGAGTAAAACACGTGAAATCTAAACCGACTTCTTTTGACATTGCTTACCGCGCAGGTGTCTCTCAATCAACCGTTTCTAGAGCATTACGCAACAGCCCATTAGTAAATGAAGAAACTCGATTACGTGTGCAAGCCATTGCTGAAGAGCTAAATTATAAAGTTGATAAAAATGCCAGCAACTTGCGTACCCAACAAACTGGTACTCTTGCCTTACTCTTATTTGAAGATCCCACCAATGATGACTCATTAATTAATCCCTTTTTTATGTCTATGTTAGGCAGTATCACTCGAGCATGTGCTAACAAGGGCTATGATTTACTCGTGTCATTTCAACAAATGAACAGTGATTGGCATGCCGATTTTGAAGATTCAAAAAAAGCAGATGGCATTATTTTGTTAGGTTACGGTGATTTTGTAGATTACGAAGACAAGCTAATCCAACTTATAGAACAAGATACTCGCTTTGTGCGCTGGGGCGCAGAAGTAAAACATTTACCCATAGTGTCAGTTGGCTGCGACAACTTTCATGGTGGATATCAACTTACCGAACACGTAATAAATAAAGGTCGAACCCAATTTGCATTCTTAGGTGGTGCTTCAACCCATGAACCAGAATTTTTTGACCGTTATTTAGGTCACAGTAAAGCCTTAATTGATCATCAATTAATGGTAAATAAAAAATTACAATTTACTGCAATTTCAACTGAAGAATCAGGTTATGCTGCCGCCTTGCAATTGTTAGCAAGTAATGAACCTTTTGACGCTATATTTGGCGCTAGCGATTTAATTGCTATTGGAGCTATACGTGCGTTACAAGAACATAATATTAATGTGCCTAACGACGTTGCAGTAGTCGGTTTTGATGACATACCAATGGCTAGTTTTACCAATCCGTCATTAACCACCGCCAAACAAAACACCATACTCGCCGGAGAATTATTAGTTGATAATTTACTCAAGCAGATTAATGGCGAAGAAGCGGGCACAACCTTAATGCCAACCAGTTTAGTAGTTAGAAAATCGTGCGGTAGCTAACGTTTAACTACCGCGCAACCAACATCTAATGAGCTGACGCGTTTGCATCCACGATTGCTGACTCGCCATTATCACGCACAAAGTAAACTGAAATTGCCGCTAGAATCATCGAGCCACCAGCCAAATTTATAATGTAAATGGCTTGATTATCAAACCATGCATTTAAAATCCAACCAGCACAGATACCAGACACAATTTGAGGAGCGGCAATAGTAAAATTAAAAATGCCCATATACACCCCCGTTTTATTTGCGGGTAACGTGCTAGCTAGAATAGCATAAGGCATCGCTAAAATAGCCGACCAAGCAATACCAACCCCTATCATAGAGAAAAATAATAGCACTGCACCTAAGGGCACCGTTATCTGGGTAATCAATAAATTAACATGCACCAGTGTTGGTTGATTTATAAACATAAAGCTTAAATAGCCTAAGCCGCCCATTAATAACGACAATGAATACACTCGTTTGCGTCCTAATTTATTTGCTAATATTGACATCACCATAGAGAAAAACACTGCAAACAATGAGTAAGCCGCAAACAAAATACCGACCCAATCACCAGCAGCGCCTTTAGCTTTAGCAATGGCTTCAGGTACTTGGCCAACGCTGGCAATATATTGCGGATCAAACCATTTCGCATCAACACCCCAAATATGTTGTGCGATTGCAGGCATGGTATAAACCCACATAATAAATAATGCAAACCAAGAAAAAAACTGCACAATTGATAAACGCTTCATCGTGCTTGGCATTGTTTTGAACAACAATACAAAATGGCCTAATTTTTCTAGTAAGGTTTGTTGTACTTGTTGTTCTGCTTGCACTTGTTGATGATCAAGCCCTTGATAACGATAATAATCTTCAGGCGCATATTCTTTGGTTTTAAATACGGTCCATAACACCGAACCCAATAACACACTAGCGCCAATATAAAATGCCCACATCACCGAAGGTGCAACTTGCCCTGCTTTCGCGGTATTTTCTAAACCAACCACATTAGTTAATACAAAGGGTAAAATTGAGCCTACTACTGCGCCAATATTAATTAACAATGATTGAACGGCATACCCCAAGTTATGCTGTTGATGCGGTACCATGTCAGAAACCAACGCTCGAAATGGCTGAAATGCAATATTAAACGATGCATCCATCAGGGCTAACATAATGGCGCCAAAGAAAATCGGTACAATATAGGAGATAAAAACTGGAGCATTAGGCATTAAAACCATACCAACCGTAGCGCATAATGCACCACCTAATATATAGGGATTACGTCGACCTAATTTATTCCAAGTGCGATCAGAGGCCGAGCCCACAATAGGTTGAATAATCAACCCCATAATCGGTGCTACCAACCAAAATAGTGACAATGAGTGTAAATTAGCGCCTAAATCCGACAAAATACGGCTCACATTGGCATTTTGTAACGCGAATCCAAACTGCACGCCAAGAAAGCCAAAACTAATATTCCAAATTTGCCAAAAACTTAATTGTGGTTTGTTATTCATTATTATTATTCACTCAATTGGCAAGCATTACCGAGTGCAATGCTAAACAAGCTAGTTTACTTATGGCATTAAAAATAGATACTAAAACGCATATTTTTAACGACACTTATGCAAATGGAGTTATAGAGGAAAATAGACGCGCGCCAATATAACTACCTTAATTCATTACTATAAGTGATTATCATTGGCGCACAATACGGTGCATACGTATTCAACTTTTCGCGACGTTACAACAATTCATCAGGCTGATCAGCCTCATCCTCAATTGGTTGCTCAACTTCAATTCGATCTACCCGTTGTAATCCGCGGGGTAATTTATTACCACGACGACCACGTTCACCACGGTAATGTTCAACATCGCTCACCTTCAAAGTTAACTTTCGTTTACCAGCAAATAAGGTGATCGGTTGGCCACTAGGGATCACTTCAAGCAAGGTGACAATTTCTTCTCTAGCTTTCGCCCGTGCTGATGAAATATTGATAATTTTATTGCCTTTACCTTTGCTTAATACTGGTAAATCTTTAACTAAAAATACCAACATGCGTCCTTCAGAGGTGATCGCTAAACATAAATCATTGTTTCGCTCATTGATGATTTGCGGTTTCATTACTTGTGCATTAGTGGGTAACGACAATAATGCTTTTCCGTTTTTATTACGACTTACTAAATCGGCAAAAGTACCAACAAAACCATAACCGGCATCACTGGCCAATAAAAATTGCTGATCATCATCGGCCATCACGGTATGTAAGAAGGTTTCCCCTGACGCTAAATTAAATCGTCCGGTTAGTGGTTCTCCTTGGCTGCGCGCCGATGCTAAACTATGTGCATCGGTAGCAAATGCTCGACCCGATGAATCAATGAAAGCAACTGGCCGATTACTTCGCCCTTTCGCTGAGCATAAATATTGATCACCCGATTTATAATTTAATGCACTGGCGTCAATATCATGTCCTTTAGCACATCTTGCCCAACCTTTATCCGACAGCACCACAGTAACAGGCTCGCTTGGCACTAAATCTTTTTCTGTTAAAGCCTTCGCTTCTGCGCGTTCCACTAAGACTGAACGCCTGTCATCACCATATTTTTCAGCCGCATCAAGAATTTCTTTTTTCATTAAGGTATTCATGCGGGTCGCAGAATTCAGTGTTTTTTGTAAATATTCACGTTCTTTGTTTAATTCATCTTGCTCTGCACGAATTTTAATTTCTTCAAGTTTGGCTAATTGGCGTAATTTAATTTCCAATATCGCTTCGGCTTGAATAGTTGATAAGCTAAACCGAGACATTAATTCAGCTTTTGGATCATCAAACGTGCGAATAATTTCGATTACTTCATCAATATTTAGGTAAGCTATTAATAAACCATCTAAAATATGTAACCGAGCTAATACTTTATCGAGTCGAAACTGCAGTTTTCTGCGTACTGTGTCACGGCGAAATTCAAGCCACTCGGCAAGCATGTCGCGTAAATTTTTCACTGCGGGTCGATTATCTAAGCCGATCATATTCAAATTAACGCGGTAATTTTTTTCTAAATCAGTTGAGGCAAACAAGTGTTGCATTAATTGTTCACAATCAACGCGATTTGACCGTGGCACCACCACTAAACGCACCGGATTTTCATGATCAGATTCATCACGTAAATCCACCACCATAGGTAGCTTTTTCGCCTGCATTTGCCCAGCGATTTGTTCTAATATTTTACCCCCAGAGGCTTGATGAGGTAATGCCGTGATCACAATGTCACCTTGCTCTTGATGATACACCGCGCGCATTTTGATACTACCTCGACCGGTTGCATATAATTTTTCAATATCTTCTTTCGGGGTAATTATTTCGGCGTCAGTTGGATAATCAGGGCCTTGAACAAAACCAAGTAAATCAGCAAGTTCCGCTTTAGGATGTTCAATTAGATGCACACACGCTTGGGCAATTTCTCTCGCGTTATGGGGCGGAATATCGGTAGCCATACCAACAGCAATTCCGGTAATACCATTCAATAGAATATGCGGTAACCGCGCTGGCAATATTTGTGGCTCTTTCATCGTGCCATCAAAATTAGGCGTCCAATCTACCGTGCCTTGAGCCAATTCAGCTAATAATACTTCACTAAAACGTGATAACCTTGCTTCGGTATAACGCATGGCAGCAAATGATTTTGGATCATCTGGTGCCCCCCAGTTACCTTGCCCATCCACTAATGGATAACGATAAGAAAACGGTTGTGCCATTAATACCATAGCTTCATAACACGCGGAGTCACCATGTGGATGAAACTTACCTAACACATCACCCACGGTGCGCGCTGACTTTTTATATTTAGCTAACGCAGACAAGCCTAACTCTGACATTGCATAAATGATACGCCGTTGAACCGGTTTTAAACCATCACCAATATGCGGCAATGCCCGATCCATAATAACGTACATGGAGTAATTCAAATAAGCGTCTTCGGTAAAACGTTTTAATGGCAATTGTTCAACGCCATCTAAACTGTAATCTAGCGCATCAGACATTTGTGTTTCCTAATTAAACGGGAAGTTATTATTAATATACCCAAACTTATTGAAGAATGAGTCTCAGAGCGACTATGTCAACTAGCTTAGCTGATTCAAGCAAGATAAAAAATAGCTGGATGCAAATAATATCTGCATGTCCCCTCAATATGCGAATTTCAGCCCAGTGAAGTGATTTTGTTACTTTTATATTCGATAATGATGACTAATAACCCGATTACGCCCATCAACTTTGGCTTGATACATAGCTTCGTCAGCACGTTGTAATAATCCATCTAAACTATTGGTATCAGTGGTTAGCTGTGCGACACCAAAACTAGCAGTAACGGGAGTTTGCATGCCGAACGTTGAATAATCAAATTCAGCTATTTTTTCGCGTAATCGTTCAGCAATGGCTTTCGCTTCATCTATTGTGGCATCAGGTAATAATGCAACAAATTCTTCTCCGCCCAGTCGCGCTAACACATCGCGAGAGCGCATCGTTTCTCTGGCTAAATTAGATATTTGTAACAATACTTGATCACCTACATGATGACCATGTTGATCATTAATTGCTTTAAAATGATCAATATCAAATAAGCACACCGATAATGTTGTTTCAGCCGTAATTGCCGCCGACACTAATCTTTCACCGCGTTTAAATAATTGCCGACGATTATACAATTTAGTTAAGCTATCGAGCCGTGCTAATTTTTTTAATTCTGCGCGAACATAAATTTGCTTGACTAACAACAATAGAAAAATTAAAGCAATGGCGGTTAGCAACAAAGTATTACGTTGGCTTTCATGCTTAGCTAATTCAGTATCAGCAATTTTAATCGCCTCTAACCTATTTTGTTGTTTCAATAATTCATTTTCTTGGGTTTTTAAATTAGTTTGATATTTACTTTTTAACAAGGCAACTGTAGCGGCTTTTTGCGCTTTATAGAAAGCTCGATATTTTTTCAAAAATAATTTTTTTTGATTATAAGCTTGTTCAAAATTACCTACTGCGGCATAACACTGTGCAAGCAAATAATTTAAATGAAAAAAATTAGGTGTATTTAATTGCTGTTTGGCTAAATTAGTGCCATTTTTTTGTGCTTCAGCTAGCAGCACAATAGCTTGTTTATAGTCTTTTTTGGCTAATACAATATTTGCCTTAACAATGGCAATTAAATATCGTTCCGCTTCATTCAACGTAATGTGTGCTTCAATTTGTGCTAATTTACCCTGAGCTTGTGCTGGATATTTCTCACTCTCAACTAACAGGGCTATCACTTGCGGAGCAACATCATAAACACTTTGCTGTTTATTATTGAGTGATTTTTTTAAACTATGTAGAGTATTACTGGCAGATGTCGATGCTGTTGAGGCAGGCGGTTCAGTTTGCTGTGTCAACGCATTAGCTAATTGTACAACAATTAGGCAAAGTAAGGCGCTAACTATGGTATAAGTGGCTATTTTACGCATTAACCACATACCCGATTTCGGCCAGTATTCTTTGCCTGATACATTAGTTCATCAGCTCGTTTTATTAAATCACTGAAACAGTGATCAAGCAGCGGTTTAAAACAAGCAACACCAATACTAACAGTAATATTAGGACAATGTTGCGCTTGCCAATGATATTCATTTACGGCGGATCTTAGCCGCTCAGCAATCATTACGCCTTTGTTTATATCTGTATTTGATAATATCAACAAAAATTCTTCTCCACCGTACCGCCCAAAATGCTCGCCTTCGCGCAATCCTTCGATAACTAGTTGAGATAATTTTATTAATACTTCATCACCCACTTTATGTCCGAATTGATCATTTATTCGTTTAAAATTATCAATATCAATCATCAACACACAAAACGTCCTTTTTTGATGGTGTGCATCGGCAAACTCTAGTTCACCCAGCTGTTCTAATCTATGTCGATTAGCAATACCGGTTAAGCCATCTATGCGTGACAAGTACAATAACCGCTTTTGTCCTCTCACTAATCTCACCACACCAAATACGAGCAATAATACTAAAATGCCACTTAACCACACATAACGTTGATGAACTTGGTTTTGCGCTTGCGATGTTGATAATTTTATATTTTGCATTGAGCGTTGCTTTTCTAAAATTTTCTTTTGTAAATCAGCTTGTTCACTTTCAAATTTTAAACGAACATCTTGTATTGCTTTAACATTCTCATGCGTTTGTACCGTTACAAACCGTTGTATATAGTTTGATGCCAGTTGATACGCTGATTCAAAATGGCCTTGCGCAAAATACACACTGGCGCGTAGCGATAAAACTATCAAATAATTCCAGTCATTATCATGCTTTTGTTGTTCAGTTAACAATTTTTCTGCCTGATATAAATTATCTAGTACCTCATCGTAACGCTTTAAATTTTTTAAAATATAAGATTTATCAATCAAATAATAAAAAGGTACATCAGCTTGTTCATTGCTACTTAAATATTTTCCGGCGATTAAAATATATTGATATGCCACTTCGGGTTCTTTATTTTTTTTCTTGTTGTATGCCCAAGCTAAACCTGAATAAGCATTATAATAAAATTGATCGGTCAT
>Ga0316206_1002090_pt1 | contig 14649 bp, 11 predicted proteins | sample 6monthpyrite_MG_FD_204942 | JGI IMG/M metagenome (GOLD analysis project Ga0316206, IMG submission 204942) | Microbial mat bacterial communities from mineral coupon in-situ incubated in ocean water Damariscotta River, Maine, United States -... | ecosystem: Environmental > Aquatic > Marine >...
GGGTCTAACCGTCACCATTGAGCCCCCTGAACTTGAAACCCGCGTTGCCATTTTAATGAGCAAAGCGCAACAATCAAATATTGATCTACCCGAAGAGGTTGCGTTTTTTATTGGTGAACGCATTCGTTCTAATATCCGTGAACTTGAAGGTGCTTTACGTAGAGTTGTTGCAAACGCACATTTTAGTAACAAAAATATTACGCTTGATTTTGCTAAAGAAGCCTTACGCGACTTATTATCATCACATGACAAAATGGTCTCAATTGATAATATTCAAAAAACTGTTTCCAGTTATTATAAAATTCGTCTGTCTGACATGCATTCAAAACGACGTACTCGCTCAGTAACACGACCTCGGCAACTGGCAATGGCACTTTGTAAAGAACTTACTAATCACAGCTATCCCGAAATTGGAGACGCATTTGGCGGTCGAGATCACACGACAATTTTACATGCTTGTAGAAAAATTGAAGAATTAAAAGAAAGCGATCCTAGAATTAATGAAGATTTTAGAAATTTATTAAGAACACTCAGTACCTAACCAGGCTACATTTAAAATATTAACGAGATAATTTATAAAACGGCACAGCAAAAATTAAATCCATTTTATTTTTTTAATTCTTACTGTAATATTTATTCTATATATATAGGCTCGTAACCTGGGGATAATAGGTGGGATTAACTCGAACAAGCTGTGGATAAAGATTATAAAACTAAAAACGAATATTTATGCACAATTCATCCACAGGCAATGCAAGTTCAGAATGGTACTTATACACAGACATAAATCTTCAGTAACATATTGTTTCATAGTGTAAAATCTAACTTACACACAGAAAAAAATTTACTAATAATAGTAATAATAATTATATATATAGATCTATTAATTAAAGACAGTCTCTTAAGGAAAGGATAGATAAACCAAAATGAAAATCAGTCTTTCACGTGATAATATTTTAAAACCACTTCAATATGTAACCGGTGTAGTAGAAAGAAAACAGAACTCACCCATACTTTCAAACTTATTAGTAAAAGTAGATAAAAACAGTCTTTCGCTTACTGGTACAGATTTAGAAGTAGAAATGATTGTTAATACTCAAATTGAATCTGATCAGACAGGCGAAACAACGCTACCTGCAAAAAAATTCCTTGATATCTGTCGGACCTTACCTGAAGGTGCGCAAATTAATATTAATATTGATGCAAACAAAGCGGTTATAAAATCTGGAAAAAGTCGCTTTACCTTATCTACCCTTGAAGCAAATGAATTTCCTCAAAGTGAAGTACTTAACAGCTCTCAGGATATAACGCTTAAACAATCTCTATTTAAAAAACTTATCGATCAAGTTCAGTTCTCAATGGCGCAACAAGATGTCCGGTATTACCTAAACGGCTTAATGCTAGAAATAGATCCTCAGCATATTGTTACAGTCGCGACTGATGGCCACCGACTGGCGATGTCAAAAGTTTCTCTGGAAACAGGCATCAATGAAAAACGCCAAATAATAATCCCTCGTAAAGGCGTTAGTGAATTATCTAAATTACTAGATGATTCTGACGAACTCGTTAAATTACAACTTGGTGATAATCTTATTAAAGTTACCTTAGGGAATATTATCTTCACATCAAAATTAATTGATGGTAAATTTCCTGATTATAATCAAGTACTTCCATCTGGTAACAATGCAATATTGGAATGTTCCCGTGATGTACTAAAACAGGCTTTTAGCCGTACATCGGTTTTATCGAATGAAAAGTATCGAGGGATGCGCCTCACCTTATCTCACAATATTCTTAATGCGACCATTAATAACCCGGATCAGGAAGAAGCAGAAGAAGAAATAGAAGTAAGTTATTCGGGTGATGAGTTTGAAATTGGATTCAATGTCGCTTATTTTCTGGACGTTCTTAATACCTTAAAAGATGATACTGTTATTATTAAATTTAAAGATGCAAATTCGAGTTGTATGATCCAGGCAAAAAGTGACGATAGTGCAAGTTATGTCATTATGCCAATGCGCTTATAAACCATATATTTCATTAGGCGCTAAAATTTAGTGTGTTTAGAACAAATTTCATTTAAGCATGTTCGAAATCTTGAGGAATGCCAATTAAGACCAGATCCTCGCTTTAATATTATCGAAGGTGCAAACGCAAGTGGTAAAACCAGTATTCTTGAAGCTATTTATCTTATAAGCCAGGTTAAGTCTTTTCGAACTCATCGTATTAATCACATTATTCAGCACTCACAAAAAGAGATGGAGATAGTTGCTAAATATCGCGATAAAAATGAATTTACTCATGTGATAGGTCTGGGCCGCAGTCGAAAGGCAACCAGGATTCACTTAAACAAACAAAGTATTAATTTAAGTTCTACCTTAGCAACACTTATTCCTATAGAGGTTATTACCCCTGAATCTCACCGTTTACTTGAAGATGGTCCCAAATTACGTCGTCAATTTCTAGATTGGGGTGTGTTTCACGTGAAACACGACTTCTTACAGATATGGAAAGATTACCATCGAATATTAAGGCAAAGAAATGCAGGGTTAAGGCAAGGTCAACCAAAGAGCCAAATTTGCAATTGGGATAAGCCCTTAATTGAAATTACTCAAGAGTTTCACCAATCTAGAGTAAATTATCTAAAGGCAATTTCTCCTTTTGTTGAAAAGTTTACTAAGCAGCTCATTGGAGAAGTGGTTTCAATTGATTATCAACCTGGCTGGAATAAAGAGCAAGATTTTGCCCAAGCCCTTATTCAAAGTTTCGAGCAAGATTGTCTATTTAAACATACGCGTGTAGGCCCACATCGAGCTGATATAAGTATGAAATGTCATGGCATTCCGGTTCAGGTTGGACTATCACGAGGTCAGCAGAAGCTACTAGTTTGTGCCTTATTATTAGCTCAAGTTCAATACTTACAGAGTGTATCAAACCAATCCTGTATTATTTTGGTTGATGATCTACCTGCAGAGCTTGATAAAACGCACCGTGAACGGTTGATGGTATTACTCGACCAAACCAATGCGCAAATTTTTATTTCTACTACAGATTCTAATTTGATAAATGTTAATAGTGGTACGTCTAAAAAAGTGTTTCACGTGGAACACGGTAAATTAAAAGAAGTGATATACTAATCAGCTATTTTTACAAGATGATTTAAATTGAATACATCGGCAAAAATAGCGACTGAATAAGGAAAAAATAATGGCTGATCCAACTTATGACTCATCCAACATTAAGGTTCTAAAGGGCCTTGATGCGGTTCGAAAACGTCCAGGTATGTACATTGGTGACACTGATGATGGCACGGGTTTGCACCATTTGGTTTTTGAAGTGGTCGATAATTCTATTGATGAAGCATTAGCAGGGCATTGTAGTTCTGTAGATGTCATTATCCACGCAGATGGTTCAGTTTCGGTGAAAGATGATGGCCGTGGTATACCAACCGATATGCATGAAGAAGAAGGCCGGTCGGCTGCTGAAGTTATTTTAACCGTACTACATGCTGGTGGTAAATTTGACGATAATTCTTATAAAGTCTCCGGTGGCTTACATGGTGTAGGAGTTTCAGTTGTAAATGCTTTATCTGAAAAACTACTTCTTACTATTTGGCGAGATGGCAAAAAGAACGAGCAAGAATATTCAAATGGTGACCCGGTAACAACACTAACGGCCGTTTCAGATACCGAGCGCACAGGCACCCAAATCCGTTTTTACCCAAGTAAAGTCATTTTTGCTACTACAGAATATCATTACGATATTCTTGCAAAACGCCTGCGAGAGTTATCATTTTTAAACTCTGGCGTATGTATTACCTTAACCGATGAGCGCGATGACACTAAACACGATAAATTTGAATATATTGGCGGTATTAAGGCCTTCGTAGAACATTTAAATAAAAATAAAACGCCATTACATGAAACGGTGTTTTATGTTGAAACAGAAAAAGATGATGTTGTCGTTGAAGTGGCGATGCAGTGGAATGACTCTTATCAGGAAAATGTATTCTGTTATACCAATAATATTCCGCAACGCGATGGTGGAACACATTTAGCAGGTTTCCGAGGTGCTTTAACGCGAAGCTTAAATAACTATATTGAACAAAGCGGTATTGCGAAAAAAGCGAAAGTCAATGTCAGTGGTGATGATGCGCGTGAAGGCTTAACCGCTGTATTATCTGTAAAAGTACCGGACCCAAAATTTTCGTCTCAAACTAAGGACAAGTTAGTTTCCTCTGAAATAAAAGGTATTGTTGAGTCCACCGTTGCTGAAAAGTTACAGGAATTTCTCCTTGAAAGCCCTGCAGATGCTAAGGGTATTGCGGGTAAAATAGTCGATGCAGCAAGGGCTCGTGAAGCAGCCCGTAAAGCAAGAGAAATGACGCGTCGTAAAGGCGCGCTAGATATAGCCGGTCTTCCGGGTAAACTCGCCGATTGCCAGGAAAAAGATCCTGCCCTGTCTGAGTTGTTTTTAGTGGAAGGGGACTCCGCTGGCGGTTCTGCCAAGCAAGGTCGAGATAGAAAATACCAGGCAATCCTCCCGCTGAAAGGTAAAATCCTCAACGTTGAAAAAGCACGTTTTGATAAAATGCTTTCTTCCGTTGAAGTAGGTACTTTAATTACCGCATTGGGGTGTGGTATTGGCCGCGAAGAATTCAAACTTGAAAAACTACGCTACCACCGTATCATCATCATGACGGATGCCGATGTGGATGGTTCACACATTCGTACTTTATTGCTCACGTTCTTTTATCGGCAAATGCCTGAGTTGGTTGAAAATGGCTACATTTATATTGCGCAGCCACCGTTATACAAAGTTAAAAAAGGTAAACAAGAGCGCTATGTAAAAGACGACTCAGAATTAAATAGTTACTTACTTCAGATCGCTCTCGATAACACCGAACTGTATGTTAATGCTTCTGCGCCGGCAATGTCTGGACTAGCGTTAGAAAGTTTAGCCAAGCAATACGTCATTGTTATGCAAAGTATTAAACGTTTGTCACGACGTTATTCTGCAGAAGTTTTAAACTTAATTTTAACCTTACCGAATTTAAGTGCGGAAGATTTAAAAAATAACCAACACATGCAAGCCTGGTTTGAAGAGTTAAATCAAAAAATCAAACAAGATAATTCCTTACTAATAAATATAGTGTTTGAAGCCCAAACCGAAGCAGGCGTATGGGAAGCAAAAATCATTCAAACCCGCCACGGTATTGATTACGAAAAAGCAATGAAACCAGACTTTTTTGAATCAGGTGAATACGCGGCAATGAAATTATTAGCAGAACAACTCGATGGATTGTTTGGTGAAGGTGCTTATGTAAAACGCGGTGACAAACAAGAACGTTTTGATAACTTTACTGATGTGATGGTTTGGTTAACCGAAGAAGCAAAACGCGGTTTAAATATTCAACGCTATAAAGGCCTGGGTGAAATGAACCCTGAGCAACTTTGGGAAACAACCCTCGATGCAAACAATCGCCGCTTACTACAAGTACGAATCGAAGATGTGATAGCAGCCGATGAAATTTTCACAACCCTCATGGGTGATCATGTAGAGCCGCGTAGAATCTTTATTGAAACTAACGCACTTAATGCAAGTAATATAGATATTTAAAAGTAAACGTTTAAGCTTAAGCTGTTACTGGTTACCGAGCAATTTTTATGAAGTGCCTTGATTACACGTTAGATAATTTTGTAGAATTTTCTATCTTCATGAAAAGTTAGACTCAATACTGTATCAAAGCAGGTTAGGCCTAGCGCGACAATTATGCTATGTTGAGCCACGCATAAAGAAGATCGCCATGTTAACTCTCGCAATGATATGTACCTTATTACCGTTTAAATAGTAAATCTTTTTTGAATTCATTTACTGAAGGCCTCGATTGTTATCGGGGCTTTTTTATAATAAAAACTTATACATCAGAAAATTAATAGCGTAATATTTTATAACAAAATAACAAGGGATTTATAATGCGTTACCGTATAGGAGAAGACATTCAAAATCTTGGAGAACCAGTCGGTGATGAATTGGTATCATTTTCAGCGATTCTTGGGTTATTGATGGGTGTTGGGTTTGTAGTAGCAGGTGTTCGTGGTAAACAAGTTTGGTTAGTGTTTTGGGGGGCAGGATTAGTAATAGCAAGCCTGGTTTACCTGGGGGCAGATTTATTAGGCTATTTATAATAATATAAAAAGTAATCTTTTTACACACCAGGCCTCTATACATAAATTATTTAAAGGAACATAATCTTTAGATGATGAAATATATACGAAATTTTACTGAAATAGGTTTAAGTGACCTTGCCCAGGTGGGTGGTAAAAACGCCTCTCTCGGTGAAATGATTTCAAATCTATCCCATGTTGGAGTTCGAGTGCCCGCTGGTTATGCCACCACCTCCGAAGCGTATTGGTATTTCCTGGACCATAACAATCTTAAATCCCGAATAGACGAAGTTTTACAAAAGCTCGATACCCGCGATGTCACTGCATTGGCAGATGCTGGCAAAGAAATCCGTAATTGGATCATGCACGCAGAAATGCCGGAAGATTTAGCTCAGGAAATTTTGCAAGGCTACAACGAACTATGCGGTCAATCACATTGCGCGGTAGCGATTCGAAGTTCAGCAACAGCCGAAGATCTGCCGACTGCATCGTTTGCCGGCCAACAAGAAACCTATTTAAATATAAAAGGTGCAGAAAATGTTATTTACACCTGTAAACGCGTCTACGCTTCTTTATTTACTAACCGGGCGATTTCATATCGGGTAACGCAAGGTTTTGCACATATGGATGTAGCGCTCTCCATCGGGATTCAACAAATGGTGCGCGCCGACGTTGGCAGTGCCGGGGTTATTTTTACTCTTGATACTGAAACCGGATTTCGTGATGTCGTCTTTATTACCGCAGCCTATGGTTTGGGAGAAAATGTTGTGCAGGGCGCGGTGAACCCGGATGAATACTATGTGTATAAAAAGACCTTTGTGGAAGGTAATCGGCCAATTATTAAACGCCAGTTAGGCGACAAAGAAATCAAAATGATTTATGCCAGTGACAATGCAGCAGGATTATCAACGCGCAATGTCCACGTGCACCAGGATGATAGAAAACGCTTTTGTTTAAATGATGATGAAGTTTTAGAACTGGCAGATTATGCGATTAAAATCGAGCGGCATTATTCACAACAAGCCGGCACTGATAAACCGATGGATATTGAGTGGGCGAAAGATGGTGAAAATGGAAAATTGTACATTTTACAAGCACGCCCTGAAACAGTGCAATCACAGGAAATGGAACCGGTTATAAATAGTTACAAATTGGATCCAGCTGAAAGTGCCCATACAACTGCAACCATCCTCACTACGGGTAAAAGTATTGGAAATAAAATAGCACAAGGCAAAGCTCGGGTTATTCTAGAAGCAGCGTTTATGCATGAACTAAAACCAGGTGAAGTTCTGGTAACCGATATAACCGATCCCGATTGGGAGCCGATTATGAAAATTGCATCGGCCATTGTTACCAACCGAGGTGGGCGAACCTGCCACGCAGCAATAGTGGCGCGCGAATTAGGTATTCCAGCAGTCGTGGGCTGTAATGATGCAACACATCGGATTAAGGCAGGCGAAGAAGTAACGGTATCCTGCGCAGAAGGCGATACTGGCTATGTCTATAAAGGTAAGTTAGCGTTTACTCATAAAAGTTTTAAAGTCGATACAAGCAAAAAACCTAAAACAAAATTGATGATTAATTTAGCCAATCCAGAAATGGCATTTGAGGCGTCTTTATTACCTGCTGAGGGTGTCGGTCTTGCGCGGTTGGAATTTATTATCAACACCATGATCCGAATCCATCCAAAAGCCATTCTTGAGTTTGATAACCTCGAGCCGACTCTCCGTTCAAAAATAAAATTTCTCAGTCATGGTTATGCAAATCCGCGCAATTTTTATGTTGATAAGCTAGCTGAGGGTATTGGCACCATTGCGGCAGCCTTTTATCCACGGCCGGTTATTGTGCGCTTAAGTGATTTTAAATCCAATGAATATGCTTCTCTAATTGGTGGCCAGGCATTTGAGCCTACGGAAGAAAATCCGATGCTGGGCTTTAGAGGTGCAGCGCGCTATCACGCAAAGGAATACCAAGAATGCTTTGCGATGGAATGCGATGCCATAAAACAAGTTCGCAACGTCATGGGTTTAACCAATGTATCGGTAATGATACCGTTCGTGCGCAGCATAGCAGAAGCAAAACGTACGCTAGAATTAATGGCTCAAAATGGCCTAACCCACAGAATCGATAACCTCTTTATTTACCTCATGTGTGAACTTCCCGTTAATGCATTAATGGCAGATGAATTTCTAGACTTATTTGATGGTTTATCGATTGGCAGCAATGATTTAACCCAGCTGACACTCGGAGTGGATCGTGACTCTGGATTATTAGAAGGCTACGATGAGCGCAACCCGGCAGTGAAACAACTTATGTCATTAGCAATAGAGGCCTGCAAAAGGCAAAATAAATACATCGGCATTTGTGGACAAGCGCCATCCGATTTCCCTGAAATAACCACCTGGTTAGTTGAGCAAGGTATAGGCAGTATTTCATTAAATCCTGATTCAATTTTGCCAATGTACGCTGTGGTGTTAAAAGCAGAGCAAGGGTACAAAGATACCAACCATTAGTCAGAATTTTGGATAAATTTTGCAGAGATCATTATAGCTTTCATAACATGTGCGTTAATTATCTGGGTGCGTGTTAAATCAAATAGCTGATACCAATAAAATAGAAGAAGGTTTAAAGAAGTAAGAAGGCTCTGATAACTCTAACTTTTTCTGCTTATCGCTATAATTTATAATGAACTACTACTATACTTCATTCCCTGTCAATCTCTGGTAAGTTAGAAGTCTCACATATTGTTTTATAATCAACGTATTCTGAAAGTCTTTAATTTAACAGGCATTTTCTGTTTATTTTTCAGTATAATTTATTTACCCGCAATTTATATTTCGCTTTACTATGTTGACCATGAGACGAAATCTTTACTAGAAGCTTTTATTGTATGTATCGCAATTGGATTGTGTTTCTGGTTGCCAACCAGAAAAAACAATAGCACCCTCAACAAAAAAGAAGGGTTTTTAATTGTTGTTTTATTCTGGATTTTTTTAAGCGTACTTGGTGCGCTGCCATTTATATTCTCATTAGACCAATCCATCGTTAATGCATTATTTGAATCGGTGTCCGGCCTGACAACAACGGGTGCAACGATTATGTCCGGGCTGGACAAGATGCCGCCCTCAATTCTATTTTTTAGACAAGAATTACAATGGTTTGGTGGCATTGGTTTAGTGGTCCTGGCTGTGGCAGTTATACCCCAACTGGGAATAGGCGGTATGTCAATATATAAAGCCGAAGTACCCGGGCCAATGAAAGAAGAAAAATTTACACCACGTTTAATGCAAAGCAGTAAGATTATTGTAAAACTTTATCTTGGAATGACACTTGTATGTGCGCTGTGTTATTGGGCTGCAGGTATGTCATTATTTGATGCAGTTGCACATAGCTTATCGACAGTTTCAACCGGTGGGTTTTCAACGCATGATAGAAGCCTGGGGTATTTTGAGAGCACAGCTATTGAAGCCGTAGCAACCGTGTTTATGTTACTGGGTGCCATTAATTTTAATATTCACTATTTAGTTCTACGTAAAAAAAGCCTTAAACCTTATATACAGGATATCGAAGTAAAAACGTTTTTAATCATCGTGGTTGTCTTTATTGTCATTGCAGGTATAACGCTATATTGGCAGGACTATAATCCGAATCTATTGAGCGACCTACATTTTACAGTTTTTGAAGTCGCGTCTGTAATTACCAGTACTGGATTTGGCAATACTGAAGATTTCACAATATGGCCACTGTTTTTGCCATTGCTGTTTATTATGATGAGTTTTATCGGTGGGTGTGGCGGTTCTACGGCAGGAGGAATGAAGGTATTACGAGTATTAATTCTAGGCAAACTTATTTACCGTGAGATTTTAAAATTAATTCATCCCAACGGTATTATTTCGATTAAACTGCGCTCTAATGTAATACCAGAACGAATTTTACATAGTATCTTTGGCTACTTTTCATTATATGCGGCAAGCTTTGTTTTGTTGTTGCTATTAATAATGGCTACGGGCGTAGACCAGATTACAGCGTTCTCTGCGATTGCCACATGCATGAATAATCTTGGCCCAGGACTTGGAGATGTTTCGTCATCATTTAGTTCTCTAAATGATGGGGCTAAAGCATTGTCAATTGTCGCAATGTTACTTGGACGATTGGAAATCATATCCGTGTTAGTTTTGTTTGCGCCGGATTTTTGGCGATCGTAAGTCAGTAACTAAAATGCAGTTAAACTTTAAGTGTAAATTATTATGAAAATCTGGGTTGATGCAGACGCTTGTCCTGTTGTTATAAAAGAAATTTTATTTAAAGCCGCAAATCGCACCAAAGTTATTACGATCTTTGTTGCCAACCGATTTGTGCAAACGCCACCCTCCCCCTACCTAAAAATGCTGCAAGTTTCGTCCGGATTTGATGTCGCTGATAATGAAATAGTAAAACAACTGGAAGAAGGCGATTTAGTTATTACGGGTGATATACCGTTGGCAGCAGATGTTATCGAAAAAGGTGGGTTTGCACTTAATCCCCGTGGAGAGCTTTATACTTTAGATAGTATAAAACAGCGTTTAAATATTCGTGATTTTATGGATACCATGCGCGCTAGCGGTGTGCATACGGGCGGACAGGCTGTAATGAGTCAAAGTGATCGGCAAGCATTTGCGAATAATCTGGATAAACTACTTACTCGCTATTCAGGCAATGCCTGACAATTAGCGTTTGCTGTAGAAATCTGGCTCACCATCAGGCCGGCTTTTAAAACGCCGATGCGCCCAGAGGTATTGTTCAGGAGTGACTTTTATTTGCTCTTCGATTGCATGGTTAATGGCTGTGGCATCCAGAACAGAATCATCAGAGGGGAAATTTTCAATCGCGGGGCTGAAATGAAACCTATAGACAGACCCTTCAGATGGCCGCTCAATATGCAGTGGTATAACTGCTGCACCCGTTATTTGAGCCAGACGCTGAGTCGAGATTAAGGTGCAGGTTGAAATACCCATAAACGGTGCAAAGACCGAGTCCTTTTCACCAAAATCCTGATCTGGTGAATACCAGGCAACGTTATTGTTTTTAAGACAGCGAATAATCTCGCGTACTTTTTTATGATTAATCAGAGTGGCACCATTTCGCGTTCTTTTAGTGCGAATAAAATACTCAAACAAAGGATTGTGGGCTCGTTTATAAACAACATTAAGATTATCAATATGTTGGGCAAGAAAAGTACCGCCAATTTCCAGCGTCGTAAAATGGCTGGCTAATATAATCGCGCCCTTGCCTTTTGCTAAAGCCTTATTAAGATGCTCAAGTCCATCGAGTTTATGCAGTTTCATTAGGGTTTGTTTTGGGGCCCACCAGCTAATCCCGGTTTCAACAATCGCCATGCCCGTTGAGGCTATAGATTTTTTAATTAGTACTTTTTGCTCTGTGCGATTTAATTCCGGAAAACAAAGGCGAATATTGGTTTCAACAATATTTTTACGTTGCGGCATTAATGCATAGCTTAAATAGCCGAGCTGGCGGCCGAGCCACATTTGTATTTGATAGGGTAAAAAGACACATATTCTGAGAATAGCAAGCCCAAACCAGGTAGGCCAGTATTTGGGGGCAAGAAATGATAAGGCGGCTGGTTGAGTGGTTGGCATAAATACGATAAGTTTTCCGTTTCTCGTTTAAAAATTATATGGCGATATTGAGGCCATAGTCATTAGATTAATTTCGGGATAATGTTCATAATAATAACGCAGATTGGGTAAAAAAGTTCAGAGAATTTAGGCTGTAGGTGCAATAGTAAAAGCTATATATTTAATGCGCGATGATATTAAGATAAGGGGATATTCTGGTCCACTATAGTGCTATGAAAATTACTTTTTATACGCTGATTGTAATGGTTATAATAAATTTGGCCTATTTGCCCTATGCTAAGCTTATTCAGTTTTAGCAGTACATAAATCAAGCCTGGAAACTAAGGAGGGTTTTTATAAATGGTAGAGTTAAGAACGGCAATTATACCTCTCGTCATCGCCATCGTATCTGCGATGACTTGTCACATACTTGCAAAACAAAGAGGTCGAAAACCGGTTTTCTGGGGTGTAATGGGGGTGGTATTTGGTCCATTCGCTATTCCCGTTATATTGCTTTTAGGAAAGGATTGAGCAATGCCGAATGAAGCTCTAAAAGCATTATTGATAAACCTTAAAGATAAAGACTTCGAATTAAGAGAAGAGTTGCTTGAGCAGGGGGCGCTTTACTCAGGCTACGATGAAAGAATGGAAGCGTTGCATATCGAAAAGGCAGAAAAATTAAATGTGATTATTAAAGAGCATGGCTGGCCAGGTAAATCACAGGTTGGTAAAGATGGCGCCTATGCGGCCTTTGTACTTGCGCAACATGCTATTAGTAAGCCAGCATTACAAAAATATTTTTTTGAACAAATATCCAAAGCGGTCAAAAATGAAGAAGCTTCACCCAGGCACGCTGCCTGCCTCGAAGATAGAATTCTGTTTAATCAAGCCAAACCATTAAAATTCGGCATGTTATTTGATTGGGATGAAAACGGAATGTTTTTTACCAATGTAGATGATATAACATTAGCCAATGAGCGTAGAAAAAAAATTGGCTTAGACACTATAGAAGAAGCCACAATAAATTTTTGTAAAGAAGTCGAAAAGGAAAGCGGTGGACCCCCCCCTGATTATCATGAACACAAGCGCATGGAAAATGAATGGGCCAAACGAGTTGGTTGGTTAGAGCAATAATGTAATGATTGGTGAGAGTTTTTTCTTGGCGATATTGAAAAATTAACGTGTGAGCTGAATCAAGCCTGTAGCATAGACTTGAATGAATAGAAAAAGGATAAGAAGATAATAAGGAACATTGAATAATGACGGGAAATACAAAAGCCTATGTGGAACAAGTTCTAGAATTACTTGAACCTGTTGGCCGGATTGCATCAGGCAAATTTTTTGGTGGGATGAGCTTAAAGTGTGAAAGTATCCAGTTTGCGATGTTAATGGACAATAGTCTGTTTTTCGTAGTCGATGCCTCTACACGAGATAAGTATATAGAAATGGGTACCGAGTGTTTTTGGTATAATAAAAGAAATGGCAAAATTAACGTTAAAAAATACCATGAGGTGCCGGGTGAGTTATTTGATGAACCCGATACGCTATTGGCATGGGCAAAAGAGTCCATTGCTACCGCAAAGAAACTGAAAAAATAATGCCAGTGATTTAGCGCTTAATAACCTTTCTAATTGCACCTGTTCTATTAGTGCAACATGCGATATTGTGCCCCTAAATTTTAATTAATAAGGGGACTAGAGATGAGCGTTGATAACAAAGAGCTAACCAGCGAAACCAGCGCGATTTGGCAAAATCATGTTTCCATTCCCGATACACCGGCAGGATTTACCCTGAGAACAACCTGCCCGACCAATCCGGACGGCGTTGAAGTTATGATGGAACGTTGGGAGGCCGGAACCGAAGAGCCTATCCACTCGCATCCGGGTGACGACATGACGGTGGTCGTCGAAGGCAAAATGACCATACAGTTTTATACTAAAGGCGAAAATGGCCTTGAGCCAGATGGCGCACCAGTTACTCTAAATAAAGGGGAAACCGGCTATATTAAGGCTGGCCGTATTCACGATGCAAAATATATTGAAGCATGTAAGCTGGTTTACGTACATAACAAGGCCTTTGGCTTTACTGCTGAAGACTAAGACTTATAAATACAAAGGCGCCATCTAAGCATAGCGCCAGTGAACTATATTTATACTTATGTATCTTAGAAGACATACATTTCGTACTGGCTTTGTATAATGGCTGGCGCAAGCAGAACAATATTTAGAAACTCAACAGGAGAAATATAATGTCTATCGAAAGAGCACTTTTTGCGTTTGCAGGAATCATGGTTATGGCAACGTCTTTGTTGGCGCTTTTTCATAACCCATTATGGACGTGGGTAACCCTTTTTATCGGTTTTAATGCATTTCAAAGCCAATTCACAGGTTTCTGCCCTCCTGGCTGGTTGATGAAGAAATTTGGAATGAAAACAGAGTCGGAATTAGCCTTAAAAGGCTAATTTGGAGAAATATATAAAATAAGGGGCCGCGCCGCAGCCAGTAGTCACCCGATTTCCGGCTGCGGCTAACGGTAGATGAAAGTTAGCTACACCATGAAAATTAACTATAGCCACCGCCACCCATATTTTTCAAGCCAGCGCTATCGTCAAAAAACATCCAGAGTAACTTGGCTATCATTTCCGGGGCAATAACGGTATGGCGATTTTTGCTATCTTGTAAGCCCTTACGCAAAGCAGAGCGAGTGTCCGCATCACCAGTTAAATCGAAAATAATATCAATTTTTTCGCCCATTTCAATAATTCCGGTCGCATCTTCAAAGGCCGGTACACCGCTTTGTTGAAAGCCCAGGGCAACGGCAGAATCTAAATGACGATGTGCAATAGCTGCAATTTCAATAGGCTTGCC
>Ga0316206_1002091_pt1 | contig 14649 bp, 17 predicted proteins | sample 6monthpyrite_MG_FD_204942 | JGI IMG/M metagenome (GOLD analysis project Ga0316206, IMG submission 204942) | Microbial mat bacterial communities from mineral coupon in-situ incubated in ocean water Damariscotta River, Maine, United States -... | ecosystem: Environmental > Aquatic > Marine >...
AGTATTTACAGCTTTATCTTAATGAGTTTTGTTATAAACTAAACCGCAGATACTTTACTAACAGGGTGTTTGATAGACTTACACTTGCCGTAGCAAAATCATACTGGTAATTAATGGGGGAATCAGTTTAAACAAAATATAAAAGCAATTTAATATGAAAACAATAACAAAATTTACAGCAGGACTATTACTAATAGTATTAATTTCTTGCACAGGCGAAAGAATAAATCAAGAACAAACTACAGAAATGTTAATGGGGTATGAAAAAGGACTAATAGCCGGAATTGACTTAGGTGACAATTGGGATGACATTAAAGCGAATCATCATGAAGAGTGGACGGTAAGAGAAGAGCATACCGTTGAAGAATTTGAAGGAGAGACTTATGAAAATACGGTCATTCAACTAAATGTACCAATAGATCACTATCCATTAATGATGGGATTAACCTTTGATTTAAATGAACAAAATAACATTATTGATATAGGATTCTTCATTAAAGGTATGCCTGAGGATAAGTTATATCTCACTAAACTATACAAAAAAATGCAAAATGAGTTTAGTTCAAAATTTGAATTTGTTGAAGAAAATAACTGGATATATACTTCTCCTGCCGGCGAAAAATGTCCATTAACATTGTCTAAAAATGAATTTACTAAGGATAAAATTAATTTAAGTATTTATTTATTTACACCGAGTGAAGGTTCTTTTACTGAATAATAAAGGTGTATTATTTGAAAAAGAGTCATAATTTGTATTGGAATTATGACTCTTTTTTTATTTTATATTTTCTAACTCCATTCTTACTTTTTTGGTTAATCCTTTAACCACTAAATTATAAGACAAATCAATTAATTCAAATATTTTTTTGTCAACCACATCTCCATTTATTTCAACAGTATTCCAATGTTTTTTATTCATGTGAAAACCCGGCTTAATACTGTAAAACTCCTCTCTAAGTTCTAATGATAAGCCTGGTTCACATTTTAAATTGATTGAATTAAAAGTGTCAATCCCTGTTAAAGCAAACATTTTGCCCATGACTTTAAACACCAATGTTTTATTGTCAAAAGGAAACGCCTCTGTAACACCTGGCTTTGCAATACAATAATTTCTAAAATCCTCTATATTCATTTTTTATTGAGTGGACATATTTTATCCAAATATACCAAATTCAATTAGTTATAAAGATACATGCAACCCTTTTTTAATATTTTTCATCAGTATTAAAAATACTACATTATGAAAACAAAAATTATCGTATTATTTGCACTTATTTTTATTGCGACTGCTTGTCAGGACAAAGTGTATAATAAATATTTAGCCAATGTTCCTCAATACACTTCTTATGAAGAATTTAGAACGTCAATTAAATTTGAGACACCACATGAACCCAACACAAAAGGTAATATTTATATATATAACGATTACTTATTTGTGAGCGAACCCAATGAAGGGATTCACTTTATTGATAATTTTGACCCGTCTAACCCTAATAATATTGGTTTTTTGCGCATTAAGGGTAACACAGGGTTAGTCATTAAAGGTGATTATTTATATGCCAACGCATTAATTGACTTGGTTGTGATTGACGTGTCAAATGTGACTCAGCCCATTGAAATAAATCGGATAAAAGATGTGTTTCCGGCAGCTTTACCACCATCAAAAGCCAATTACCCGATAGCTGGGAGTATTGACAAAAATAAAGGCGTGGTTACCGATTGGAAAATTGAGGAAGTGAAAGAAAAAACAGAAGATATTGGATTTAATAATTGTCCAAATTGTGATATTTTTATAACAGCTGAAACCAATGGTTTTACAACTAATTCAACACAACAAATATCAAATAATACACCTCAAGGGATTTCGGGATCAATTACAAAAATGACTTTAGTGAACAATTATTTATACGTAATGGAAACCAATGTTTTAATCCCATTTAATTTAGACGACCCAATCAACCCAAAATTCAAAACAGGAATTGGGGTATGGAGAGAAGTTGAAACGCTTTTTGCTAATAATAACAATATTTTTATGGGCACCACAACCGGAATGTTAATTTACGATACCTCAAATCCTGACGTACCAAATTATGTTGCAACTTTAAATCACATGCGTGGTTGCGATCCTGTTGTTGTCCAAAATGACTATGCTTATGTTACAATAAGATCAGGAGCAACAAGATGCAGTGGTGCAATTAATCAGTTAGACATTGTTGATGTAAGCGATATTTATAATCCCATTTTAGAAAATTCTTTTCCAATGCAAAACCCTTATGGTTTAGGCATTGATGGCAATACGCTTTTTGTTTGTGATGGTGATGCTGGTCTTAAAATATTTGATGCAACTAACCCAATAAATAGTGGTGATGAATTGATTAAAGAATATAAAAATATACAAGCTACAGATGTAATCCCATTTAATGATATTGCCATTTTAATAGGTGATGATGGGATTTACCAATACAACTATGCCGACAACCAAAATGTTGAATTATTAAGTAAAATTAAATTTTAAATCATGATGAAAAAAATAATATTATCAATTTTAATGTGTGCCGCCTTCTTATTTTCAATGGCACAAACTAATGAAAACTATATAAACAGCAAAGCCATTGAAAATTCAAAATTTTACAGCCAATTAACAGTTGGTTTGTTGCCCGGTCAAGCAGTATCTCCATCTTTCCATATGGTTAATGGGTTTAATTTGAATCAAAAATGGCAATTTGGTATTGGTATGGGAGTTGAAAGTTTTGCAAACAATACATATTTACCCCTTTTTGGACAAAGTAGGTATAATTTTATGTCGTCACTTTCTACACCTTTTATTTCTGTTATGGCTGGATACAACTTTGCTTTACGCAACACAGAATTTAACAAAGGTGGGTTTACAACAGGACTTCAAATTGGATTAGACCATTATTTTTCGGATCACGTTGGTTTATCAACTTCAGTTGGTTACCGATATGCTTATTTAAAAATTAACAACGCCTGGTGGGAAGATTTTTCAACCATACGTGAAATTAACAGACTTGAATTTAGGTTAGGAATCATATTTAAATAACGTATATTTGATATAAAAACAATACACATTTCAAAATATAAAAAATACGCGGACCAAGATTTAGTTAAAGCTTGCATTAAACAAAAACGACAAGCACAGCACGAATTATATCTGAGATTTTCTTATTTGGTAAAAGGAATTTGTTTGCGATATGCTCAAAATGAACAAGAAGCAGAAGATTTAATGCAAGACAGTTTTGTAAAAGCATTTGAAAAATTAAAATCGTATAATGGAAATGGTGCTTTGGGTGGTTGGATTAGAAAACTAACTGTTAATACCGCATTAGAATTATACCGAAAAAACAAACGTAATATTGTTGCGATAGAAATTGATAATTCTACACAATTAGCCAACGACAATAACATTGAACAATTAGAATTAAATGACTTATTGTTAAAAATACAAAGTTTGCCAACCGGATTTAGAACCATTTTTAACCTCTATGCAGTTGAAGGGTATAATCACCGAGAAATTGGTGAATTATTAAATATTTCAAAAGGAACATCTAAGTCACAATACAGTAGAGCACGGTTGTTGTTAAGAAAAATGATAGCGCAAGATGATAAACAAGAAAAAAAGATATTAAAATATGCAAAATAAAGGAAGTTTACAACATAAATTTGACAATTTTGGCGCAAATGCTTCTCCATCAGTTTGGAATAGTATTGCATCTACATTGGATGTAAATAAACGCAAAAAAGCACTTGTAGTTTGGTGGACAACAACAGGAATTGCAGCTTGTTTATTGACTATTTTTGGATTGCAATTTATGACGCCTAATACAACAAAAAATCTAATTAAAAATGAGCAACCTCAACAACAAAAACAAAATGTGATTATTGCGCCTACAAATAAAATAATTGATACAACTAATTTAACTCAAATAAAGAATAACCATCATCAATCAATGATTGAAAATAACAACAAGACTGAAAACAAGTCAAAAAACAAAGAACAACTGTTAAAACCAAAGCCAAAAAGCACCAAAAACACGAGAGTAAACCAACCTCATCTATCAAAAAAAGAAAATTTAGAACAATCCGTCAAAAATAAAAACCTAGCTCTAAATGAAAGTAAAGATATTCTTAAGCTAAAACGAAAATTTGATGTGGATTTAACTCAAAACCAAATAAATTCTGAATTAGCACTTCAAATTATTGATTATACGCCAAAACAAGAGTCAAAATGGGAATTTGGTACAAAAATCCAATCACAAATTGGTTTTTCAAATGCTGAACAATATGCTAGTGAAACAAATAATACTATTAATGCTTTTGATGCCCCATCAAATGCATTTGTACAATCAACACCATTAAATATAAAAACCAATAGACCTTTAACATTGAGGTTTGAACTTAAACGAAACAACAAAAAGAGAATTAATTTTAAAACTGGGATTGATGCAGGTTGGGTTTTTACACAAGCTATTGAATCGTCTAATGACTATAAAAAATCAATTATTACAATTGGCATTCCCCTTAAATTAGATTTAAAAATTTTATCTAAAAAACGGTTTGCATTACATTCTGATTTTGGTTTAGTTAACGATATTCCTATTTTAGAATTTGGTAAATATGGACTTTATAATGAGAGTACAACGCAAAACACTAAATTTATTTCTGGTTTTATGGGCGGTTTAGAAATGGGATTAAACGCCGAATACGCACTAAACGAAAACATTAAAATTAGTGCCGGAACAGGTATAAAATGGTATTATTTACAACGCATAAAAAATGCAAGTCCACTTATTGAGCAACGTACATTTGGTTTATTTAATTTTGGGTTGATTTGGAGGTATTAGGCTATATTGTCATTCTTTAACAAAATAATTGTTATTATAATCACACTTTGCAGGATTATCTAAGTATGGGTATTCACTATTGAAAAAATAATTAGATGTATCATTTAGCACAATCGTAAATTCATCATCAACCTTATTATCAAGATACATACTAACGCTTAATTTAAAATAATTAAATACAATTCTTTTTTAAGAGTATCATTTTTATAAAAAAGGATTTTACCTTCTTCTAAAAATTCTATAGTGTAAGTAGTATTGGTATTAGCTGGCCTATAAGTTGAATAGCCTTGATTATTGTAGTTATCACACCATATATGAAAGGTATTGTCCCACTTCCAGTTACCAATAAGGATAGCTTTGTCACCTTCTAATTTATCTTTTTTACAGCCGAGAAGTGCAAATGTAAAAAAACAAGTATTAAATATTTTTTATTCATAATGTTATAGTTTCATTAATTTGGTAAACTCAAATTGAGTTTCTGTATAAAACACAATATAATACATACCTCTTTCATATTCTGATAAATCAATCAAAAAATTTGTAGGGGGTACTAAGTCAGTTTTGTTAAAGTTACAACTTTATAATGTTTTTTGTTATATAATCATGTCCGAATTTTTAAGACGATAACACACTGATTTGAAGGTGTTAACTCTAAAATTAATGAGAAATTGCGTTAGGGTAAAGGTGGTTAGCCTTTGGTTTTTAAAGGCTTCAAAGTTTTATGTTTTTGGGGCGACCATAGAAGCCACTTAAAACATTAGATTTTGCGACAGAAAAAGGTAAAGCTATTAACCGAAAACCGTTAAAACGCCCAAATAAAAAACTAAATGTATATCTTTACGTCAATATGAGTGATGCCATTAAAGATAAAGTAAAATCTTTGCCCCATAGCCCAGGAATTTATCAGTATTTTGATAAAAATGGGAAGATTATATACATTGGAAAGGCTAAAAACTTACGAAAAAGGGTGGCATCTTATTTTAATCGTAATTTAGAATCGGGGAAAACTAAAATTTTAGTACGCCAAATTGTGGACATTAAATTTTTGGTGGTTGACACTGAAGTTGATGCCCTTTTATTGGAAAATAACCTGATTAAAAAGTATAAACCCAAGTATAATATTTTATTGAAAGACGATAAAACGTACCCTTGGATTTGCATTAAAAAAGAGGCGTTTCCCCGTCTTTTTTCGACTCGCAGAATTGTTAAAGATGGGTCAGAATATTTTGGGCCTTATGCGTCTGTTCGTATGATGAGAACCTTACTTGACTTGGCTAAAGAATTGTATCCGTTGCGGACTTGTAATTACAATTTATCTAAACAAGCACTTGAAAATAAAACCTATAAAGTGTGTCTAGAATATCATATTGGAAACTGTAAAGCGCCTTGTGTTGGCAAGCAGTCTGAGGATGAATATGACATTTACATTGCCGAAATAAAAAGCATTATTAAGGGCAATATTAAAGTTGTGATTAAGCAATTAAAAACGCTGATGCAACAATTTGCTACCGCCTTAAAATTTGAAGAGGCTGCTTTGGTGAAGCAAAAAATTGATATTTTATCTCATTTTTATGCAAAATCGGCTGTGGTTAGTCCCACTATTCATAATGTAGATGTAATTACTATGGTTGAAGATGAAAATGGGAAGTCGGCTTATGTGAATTATTTTAAAATTAATAACGGGGCAATTATTCAGGGACATACGGTTGAGGTAAAAACAAAATTAGATGAAACGGCTCAGCAAATTTTACCTTTTGTATTGATTGATATGCGCGAAAAATTTGGGTTAGAATCTAAAGAAGTATTAACTGACACAGCTTTTGATATGCCTGGGGTAAAAGTAAAAATTGCGCAACGTGGCGATAAAAAAACTTTGGTTGATTTGTCTAAACGGAATGCTAAGTTTTTTATGCTCGAAAAACACAAACAAACCCAACTAAAAAACCCTGAAGTAAAAACGCAACGTATTTTAGACACCATTCAAAAAGATTTAAGATTAAAAGAACCGCCAACACATATTGAATGTTTTGATAATTCTAATTTTCAGGGGACAAACGCCGTGGCAGCTTGTGTGGTGTTTAAAAATGCCCGTCCAAGCACAAAAGATTACCGTCATTTTAACATTAAAACTGTTGAAGGACCTGATGATTTTGCATCTATGGAAGAAGTGGTTTATCGGAGATATAAACGTTTGTTAAACGAAAATAAATCATTACCACAACTTATTGTTATTGATGGAGGTAAGGGTCAATTAAGCTCAGCAGTAAAAGCTTTAGATGACTTAAATTTAAGAGGTAAAATTGCCATTATCGGTATTGCCAAACGACTTGAAGAAATTTTTTTTCCGGGAGATTCAATTCCCATTTATTTAGACAAAAGATCGGAAAGTTTAAGGGTAATTCAGCAATTAAGAAATGAAGCCCACCGATTTGGCATTACACATCACCGAAACAAACGTTCAAAAGCGGCTTTTGGAACAGAGCTCACCAACATAAAAGGCATAGGCGATAATACTGCGAATGACTTATTGACACATTACAAATCTGTTAAGCGCATCAAAGAATCTACCTTAAAAGAATTACAAAGCACAATTGGCTTTGCAAAAGGAAAGTTGGTGTTTGATTATTTTAAGGGAAAAATTGAACGTTAAGTGCAGATTAATTCACTTTTTTATAACTCATTATAGCTAAAATATTCATGACAACAGCATAGCCTAATGTGGCAAAATATCTTTTAGTCCAGCCCCTTTTAACATAACCATTCGCATTACCTCAACATAGTATTTTATTGGGTTAAAATCTGTAATTGTTTGCGCCCAAGGTGGCATACTGGCTATTGGGGTAAACAACCCACTCATTAAAATAAAAATAACCATAAAAAACCAAGCAATAAACATGGCTTGTTGTTGAGTGTTTGTAAAATTACTAATAAATAAACCTATTCCTAGAATTACTAGTATATAGATTGAGGTGTAAAAATACATTAAACTCAAACTTCCTAAAATTGGTATATCAAATAATAATTTAGAAATAATTAAACCTATAGTAAGCAACACTAAACCTAGTAACCAAAAAGGAAATAATTTACCGATAATAAACTGATACTTTTTTATTGGTGTAACATTTATTTGCTCTAACGTTCCAATTTCTTTTTCTCTAACAATATTCATCCCTGACAAAAACAACGTAATCATAGTAACTAATAAAACAAGAATCCCGGGCACCATAAATGTTTTGTAATTAAGGGTCTCGTTATACCAAAATAAAGGAATGCTCATTATTGAAACGGGTTGATTTAATACATCTTCTGGTCTAAACAATTTGGTTCTTATTTGATTGTTAAATCCCTGCACAATTTGATTGATATAAACATTTTCTACACCTGCTGCTGCTCCATTAATTGCATTAATGGTCACTGATAAATCTGTGTTTTTATCTTTTAATAAATCACGTTCAAAATATTTAGGAATTTCTAAAACCACATCTACTTTACCGCTTTGCATGGCTTTATCAGCTTGTTTTTTTGAATCAAAAGATTGATTAACATTAAAATAAGTGGAAGCGTTAAATTTTTCAATCAATTCTCTTGAATAGCTTGATTTGTCATTATCAATATAAGAAAACTTGATGTTTTTAACTTCAAATGTAGCGGCATTTGCTAAAATCACTAATTGAATAAGTGGCAAAATAAAAATTAAGGGCAACATGCCTTTATTTCTAAATATTTGCTTAAACTCTTTCTGTATGATAAATATAATTGTTCTCATTCTAATCTGATTTTATATTTTTTAATACTAACCAACAAAAAGAATAAAGTCATGCCAATTAAAATAGCTGTTTCTTTCCAAATGGTCATTATAGTTACCCCTTTTAACATAATACCTTTAATAATAATTACAAACCATTTAGCTGGAATTACATTACTAATCACTTGAAGTGGAACTGGCATACTTGTGATAGGGAAAATAAATCCTGATAATAAAATGGTTGGCAACATTAAACCCATTAAAGAAATCATCATTGCGGTTTGTTGGGTGGCAGATAATGTTGATATTAAAATACCTAAGGCAAGTGAGGTTATAATAAATAAAATACTTTCAAATGCCAATAAAATTAAACTGCCCTCAACAGGCATTTTAAATACATATACACTTAATAAAACAATAACTGTGGCATTAATAATTGATAAAAAAATGTAAGGAATTACTTTACCAACAATAACTTGAAATGGTTTGATAGGAGATACCAATAAAATTTCCATGGTCCCTGTTTCTTTCTCTTTGGTTATTGATATAGACGTCATCATAGCTGAAACTAACATCAGAATAATAGTCATTACCCCAGGCACAAACATAAAAACGCCCTTTAACTCAGGGTTGTAAACCATTCTGCTTTTGGTATTGATGGCATAAGGTATTTTTTTATCCAGATTAATGAGCGATAAATATTTAAAAATAATAGCATTGGTATAACTAACAATTGTATTTGCTGTATTGGGCTCTGTAGCATCTGTTACAATTTGTAAATTGGCCCGTTTTGTTTTAATGAGGTTAGCACCAAAATTGGGTTCAAAAATAATTACTGCTTTAATCACCCCTTTCTGAAAGGCTTTTTCAATCTCTTGCTCACTATTAATTTTTTGAATACTAAAATAATTTGAAGCTGCAATTTTTTGTGTGATTTCATTGGTGGTTTCATCATTTGAATGGTCTAAAATAGCCACGTCCACATTGTTAATTTCATTTGTAATGGCAAAACCAAACAGCAAAATTTGAACAATAGGCATACCAAATAAAATAAATAAAGATCTTCTATCTCTAAAAATATGAAAAAACTCTTTTTTTACAAACCCTATAAATTGTTTCATCCTCTTGCTAATTTTAAAAAAACATCATTCATACTATCAACTTTAAAGCTTTGTTTTAAATTAGAAGGTGTGTCAAGTGCTTTAATTTCTCCATCAACCATAATAGAAACCCTGTCGCAATATTCTGCTTCATCCATGTAATGTGTGGTCACAAAAACGGTTGTTCCTTCATTTGCTGTTTTATAAATCATTTCCCAAAACTGACGTCTTGTTATGGGGTCTACACCTCCTGTTGGTTCGTCTAAAAATATAATTTTAGGGTCGTGTAATAAAGCAACAGAAAATGACAACTTTTGTTTCCACCCCAATGGTAAATCTTCAACCAAACTATTGGCTACGTTTTCTAATCCTAATTCTGAAATTAACACCTCTGTTTTCTCCTTAATTTCTTTTCTTTTTAAGCCATAAATACCTCCAAAAAAATTAATATTTTCTTTAACCGTTAAATCGTCATACAGGGCAAATTTTTGACTCATGTAGCCAATATTTTTTTTAATTGCATTGGTTTTTGTATAAACATCAAGTCCAACAACAGTTGCTTCACCTGAAGTTGGTTTTGAGATTCCAATTAACATTTTCATAGCTGTGGTTTTACCAGCACCATTTGCACCTAAAAACCCAAATATTTCACCTTTTCCCACTTTAAATGTAATGTGGTTTACAGCTACAAAATCACCAAACTTTTTGGTCAAATCTTCTACTTCTATGACGTATTTATTTTCCATTATTTTGCTAGCTCCATAAAAGTATCTTCTATGGTTGGTTCTATTGGTTTAATTGTAATTTCTTTTAAGCCTTAGTCTATTAAAAAAGCTTTTAGCTCTCCTATATCTATTTGGTTTCTATTATCGGTATAATGTAAAAACTCTCCAAACGGATAAACACTGTAACAGTTTTCATACTGTTTCAATGTTTCGAGTAACCTATAAATATTTGACGCTTTTACATCATAAATTTGTTTAGGATAATGTTTTACAATATCATTTGGAGTGTCAATTTCTAAAATCTCTCCATCTTCAATCAAAGCAATTCTGTCACATAGAGCGGCTTCATCCATATAGGGCGTAGATACTAGAATGGTAATTCCTTTAAGTTGTAATCTTTTAAGCATTTCCCAAAATTCTTTTCTCGACACAGGGTCAACGCCAGTTGTAGGCTCATCTAAAAACAAAACTTTTGGTTTATGAATAAGGGCACAACAAAGGGCTAGTTTTTGTTTCATTCCTCCTGATAAGTCTCCTGCTTTTCTATCTTTAAAAGGCTCTAACTGTACATAAATTTCTTTAATAATATTATAATTTTCTTCAACCGTTGTATTAAAAATAGTGGCAAAAAAAGTTAAATTTTCTTCTACCGACAAATCTAAATAGAGCGAAAATTTTCCTGGCATATACCCCACGTGTTTACGAATGAGTTTATAATCTTTAACCACTTCATACCCTGCAACCTTTGCTTCACCTTCATCAGACAATAAAAGTGTTGTTAAAATTCTAAACAGGGTTGTTTTCCCAGCCCCATCAGGTCCAATTAAGCCAAAAATCTCACCATCTTTCACTTCAAATGAAATGTTTTTCAAGGCTTGTACTTGCTTGTACGATTTACTGATATTTTGTACCGATATTCCCATTTATTTTGACAACCACATTTCTGCTGGCATACCTATTTTTAAACTACCGTCATTAACTACATCCACAATTACAGCATATACTAAGTTCACTCTTTCCTCTTTGGTTTGAATTACTCTTGGCGTAAATTCCGCTTCTGCTGATATCCATGTAACTGTACCTTCAAGCGATTTCATGCCATCTTGAGCATCAACTTTAACATTTACTTTTTGACCAATTTTTATACTGCTTAATTGATTTTCGCTCAAATAAACCCTTAACCTCAACTTTTTTAAATTTGCGATTTTATACAGTGGTTTACCAAAATTAACAACTTCTTTTGGCTCCACATATTTAACTAATACAGTTCCCTCAATAGGATTTTTAATGATGCTTTTTGAAATTTTATCATTGATGACATCTATTTGGATTGAGGTGTTTTTTAGCTCACTAAGTACTGATGAATTTTGAATTTCAATGCTATGAATTTGTTCTTTTATCACATCAACTTTACCATTAACATCATCTAATTTTTGTTGTGTTGTTGCGCCTTCCTGAAAAAGTTTTTCAATTCGCTTTTGATTCAATTCAGCTGTTTTTAATTGAGTTTTTAAGATGTTAATTTGTGACAACACACCTCTTGATTTACTTTTAATAACATTCTGAGAACTTAAAATCAGTTCTTTTTGAAGGTGTAACGGAATGGTATCAATATAACCAATAGTTTGATTGGTTTTTACAACTTCCCCTTCTTCTACATCAAACTGCATTAATTTTCCGTTATTTTCTGCAGACACAGTTGTTTCAACTGCTTCAAAATTTCCGTAAGCATCTGCTTTTTCTTCATCCGTATTACAAGAGATGAGTACTAAAGTTGCTAATCCTAGTATTAATTGATTTGTTTTCATAATTTTAATTTCCTTTAATAACATTATAGTTAGCCTTAGCCAGTTTTAATTGTATTTGATGAATTTTTAAATTTATTTCGGCTTCATATTTTAAAGTGATATTTGAAACGTAGTCTGATGACGTGATGATGCCATTTTTTAATTGTGCATCTGACAATTCAACAATTTTATTTCTTAAAGCCACTATTTCTATATCAGATTTAAGTAATTGAATGATTTTTTCAATTTCGGCACTTTGTTGTTCAAGTTCAATTGATGTATTTAAACTAAACAACTCTTTTTGATTATCAATAATAGACTGATTAATATTTAAGACCTTTTTTTGTTGTTGTGTAGCATTCCAATCATAAATTTTACAATTAAACTTTAATCCAACAATATAATACGGTTGAAATGAATTGTCTAGCATATTTAAACCTGGATTCCCATAACCTCCCAAAGCAAAAGCCATTAATTTTGGTGAGCGGATATTTGATAATAATGTTTTGGTTGATTCTAATTGGGCTTTTTGAATGTTAAACAAATCTATTTCTGGCCGTTTCAAGGTATCATTTAACGTTAAGTTTCAGGATTTTGTAAACTTACTGTTGGCGTTAATGCTTCTCCAATCAACTGAGACAATTCACCCTACAAACTATTAATGTTGTTTGACAACTCAACTTGTAATTGATTGACTTTAACTTTTTCAATCTCTAACAAATAAGCAAAAGATTGTTCAACCATACCGTTTTCAATTCCTGATTTAACCTCATTTAATTTTGCAGTTAATAAAACTTCTTTTTGGTTTAACAATTCTCTTTTTTCTTGCAGTAGAACAATCGAAAAATACAATTGATTAATTTGCTTTTTTAATTGATATAAAGAGACATCAACTTGCTTTTGTTGGGCTTGTAACTTTAAAGACTTTTCCTCTACCATTTTATTTATAGCCCCACCATTATAAATCAATTGATTGATGTTTATATTAGCTTTATATTGATCATTATTTGGTGATGGAATATTAAATGCCGGGGTTGATATAGGCACATGTGTCACATCTGACAGATAGGTCGCTTGTGCTGACAAGTCTAGTGTTGGAATTTTGCTTTTTCTATTACATTTATTTCCGCTTTATTTTTTTGAGCTAATAATTCTTTTTGTTTAATAATTGGGTAGTTTTTTGACACCAATTGATAACTGTCATTTAAAGTGATGTTTGTTTGAGCCACCAAGGACAGACTAAACACCATATATAGTAATAAATTTAGTGTTTTCATTGTTCTATTTTTAAAGCGTTAATAATAAAATTTGCAACCTCTGTTTTTCTTTCATTTAATAACAATTGGTATGCTTTCTCATTAACATTAGTAAACGTTTTTAAAGTGGTTTACCAATAAATGGAAACACACTTAAAGCCATATTATAATGAGTTGATTAGGGTCTATGGCTCTTATTTTATTTTGTTTTACCAAAGAATCAATTTGGTTTTTAAAAGCCGAAAAACTTGGAACCGCCTCATTTTCTGCTATTTTTTTTAAAAACTCAGGGTTATTATTTAATTCTTGCAAAACAAAATTTGGTAAATACGGATGTTTAATCATAAAAGAAATATATTCATAGGTGAATTTCTCAATTTTTGCCTCTAAAGTGTCTTCTGCATTTAAAATTACAGTAATTTTTTTTGACATCATTTTAAAAGCTTGCTTAAAACCATATCAAATAAAAGCTGCTTACTTCTAAAATAATAATGCAACAACGCTTTATTAATATCAGCTTTATCTACGATTTCTTGCATACTTGCACCTGCCATTCCTTTGCGTTGAAACACAGATTTTGCCGCTTCTAAAATTGTGCTTTCTGTATTTTTATCTTTTGATTTAGTCATTTGGTTTAATTGTTTGGTTTAACCATTTGGTTAACATAGGTAGTTGTTTTTTATTAATGAAGCTTAAAATCAACAAAAATTATTTTAAATGTATGAATTAAATAGTTTAAAGGATTATAAAAAAAGTCCAATAATTGAATATATTTTTTTTCTATCTTTGCGTACAAGTGAAAGATATTTTATACATAAACAGATCAACAGGAAAAAAAGAACAAGAATTGGTGCCGGGCGGTAAAACTATGTTTTTTTTATATAGTAAAAAACCAATGGGAAAATTGAATCTTTACTTATTGTTTAAGCGTAAGTATTTATCTCAATTTGGAGGTTTAATGATGAATTGGACCTATTCTAAAAGAAAAATCGCCCCTTTTGTTGAAGAGCATGAAATGGATATGAATGATTATATTATTCCTGTTGAAGGTTATAAAAATTTCAACCAATTTTTTTACAGAAAGCTTCAACCTCATGCACGTATCATTCAAGATGGGTTAGTTTCAAGTGCAGACGGAAAATTAGTCGCTTTTCAAACCATTGATGCTTGTACG
>Ga0316206_1002092_pt1 | contig 14644 bp, 14 predicted proteins | sample 6monthpyrite_MG_FD_204942 | JGI IMG/M metagenome (GOLD analysis project Ga0316206, IMG submission 204942) | Microbial mat bacterial communities from mineral coupon in-situ incubated in ocean water Damariscotta River, Maine, United States -... | ecosystem: Environmental > Aquatic > Marine >...
CACGGTACCTGAATAAAGCACATCATCGCCAAGATTCGCACCGGCATTGATACCCGAAACGACCATATCGGCTTCCGTTTCAATCAAGCCGGTAATCGCTAAATGCACACAATCTGTAGGGGTACCATCAACTCGAATAAAGCCGTTTGACATTTTGGTAGCGCGGATCGGATATTCAAGAGTGAGGGAATTACTCGCACCACTGCGGTCGCGGTCAGGTGCAACAACGGTCAGCTGGGCCAGATGACTTAAGCCCGCTGCCAGGGCATTAATACCCGCAGCTTCATAACCATCATCATTGCTTATAATTATATGCATTATTAAATAACTCTTTCATTCAATATCTTACCGTACAGCAAGGTTCAACTATACGTTAAATGCAGGTTTTCTTCGAGTGTTTATAAACTAATCAGCTGAAAGATTAAAATTTCTTTTTTTACTGATAGTGCCAGTGTAGTCTTCCAATATATTCTTGGTGTACTCTTAAATATCAGAGAAAATTTACAATCTCATTTTGGCTAATAAGCAATGACAACAGATCACGATAAATACGATTCATTTGAAGAAGCCATGCAGAATGTCAATCGCATAGACCAACCCAATCGAATTCAGCATAAAAAAGCCAAACCATCAGCACGCCCGAAACGCTCAAATAATGATGCTGAACAGTTCCAGGCTAACATGTTAAGCGAACCTGAAGACCTCACCAGTATCGAAACTGGCGAGGAATTATTCTTTGTGCGGGACGGTATACAACAGAAAGTAATTAAACGCTTAAAACGTGGTGAGCTTAGCGGTCAGGCCGAGTTAGATTTACACCGACTAACCAAATTAGAAGCACGCTTGGAAGTTGTACAGTTTTTAAAGTATTGCGGTGAAAATAACTTTAAACACGTCCGCATTGTTCACGGCAAGGGCTTGGGTTCAAAAGGAAAAATTCCAGTGCTAAAAACACTGGTTAATCATTGGTTACAACAATGTGATGAAGTTTTAGCCTTTTGTTCGGCACGTCCCTGTGATGGTGGTACCGGGGCGCTTTATGTTTTGTTGCGTAGTGGTAATAAGTAAATTAATCTGTTTCAGTTCAAACTGGAATTGATCAAATTTATTCCGGTTTAACTGCAACTAAATTTATCATGGTTTCCTCGCGCTCCCCTTCAATTTCCTTGGCCTTTAGCCCAAAGTAACTCAGTAAGCCAAGATCAGGAAGACTCCACCATAAAAAGGGTCTGGATATGGACTCAGGCTTCACTGTAAAACCAGCACCCATAATCAAGTCGATATACTCCAAATCTGTCTTTTGTACCGACATTGGATGTCGAAACAATAATTTGATGGTAAATGAATGAATATAACGCCGACAAGATTCTGCAAACAGGAAAACACCACCAGGTTTTAAAACTCGATAAAATTCAACGACAGCACGGTCTTGATTAACTAAATGATGAAAGGATTGATGACAAAATATCATATCGACTGATGCATCAGGTAAATCAATAAATGCCGCATCGGATTGCATTAACTCAACCACACATTTACATTTACTTATATTTTCCTGGGAACGATTTTTTGCATCCGGATCAACATCCAAACCTATAATTATATCAGGCTTAAAATACTCTTCTAACATCCACAATGAATGACCATGTCCAAAACCAATATCAAGAATCGTTGAGTAACTCTCCTTTTTATTAGGCATTAACCTGACAAGATCATTAATCGCCCGACGTAAAACACTTCGGACCCAGGTGTAAGTGCCCAAAAACCATACTCCGAAAATAGATTCTTTAACCCAAGGAGTGGATACTGAGTTGTTATTCATAGTCTTTTTACTTAAAGTTAAAATATAAAACTATATCACACTATTTAAAAGAATTTTATTAGTGCAATATTCCCTGTTGTTGATATCTTAACAGCTTACGCCATTCATATTAAGGAGAATATTAAATGGTATTAAAAAAATACTTATTTGTTATAATCGATTCTGTTGTTGCAAATGAATTATCTGCCAACACCAATATCAGCACACAAGTGCAGGAATTTTTTCAGAGTTTGAAAAAAGTGCAGCAGATAAAAACTAAGCAAAGAAGATTGGGCTGCATTTGAAAAAAATAAAGCCGAACTTGCTACAAGAAAATGCCTAATCCCGGTTTACGTGTAGGCGACAAAACACCAAAGTTTAAACTGAAAAATACGTTCGGTAAAACAATAAATTAATCGTCTTTAACCAAATAAAGTCCGGTTATATTGGTGTTTTATCGTGGTAGTTGGTGTGCGATTTGTAATATCGCGTTACATTCCTTAAATGCGAGTTTGTCTGCTTTTAAAAAACATAATGCCCAATTGCTAACTGTTATACTGCAAAAGCCTGATTGCACTCAACGTATGGTACCAGCCGCTATATTAGACGCTTTTAAAAAGCTATAACCTAATGTATCCATTTGAAAAGTGAGCTATTTCGTTAGCTGATATCTTGTTTTGAATAGGGTCGTTTTAAGAGTTCGGCCCTGTTATTTTAATTCTAATTTAAATTTTCTTTAATTTACGAAACCAATAGGATCGATTCTAAACGATCCATTACAGTTTGATTTAAAGTCTGAATCTGCACGGCGAATCATTTCGCCTAAGTTTTCCCTAGTCTTTATATTGAGTGGCAAGTTCACATAAATATCTACAAGGTTGCCACTTTCACAATTAAGTTGTAATCGTTTGTGGGCATTATCACCAAAAGCACAATCAACCTTTTTAAAAAAATCGGCTTCGGCAACCTCATTTCCGATGTTACGAAAAATAAAATAGGCAAGACCAGACTCATTAAATTGGCGAGTTAAATCAATCGAGAGTTCATGGTATTCATCAATAGACCATTTTGTCTGGCAAGTGCCGTGTTTATGCCATTCATGGCGTTGTAAACAGGAACCCACCTTGGCACCTGGCATGATCTGTTCCAGTTCATTACGCACATCACTAATCAAATTGAGAGCAGGATAATTACAGAAATTGTTGGGCTTATTTTTGACTTGACCACAATAACCATAGTTCTTGCCACAACTTATTTTATTGGGCCAAAAACCATGTAAGGTAAAATTACGCGCCTGATAGGTTTTAGGATCGGTTACTCGACATTCCGGTTTATCACGATGATCTTCACAGAAGGCGGGCTGCCAGCTTAGTGCCAGTTTATAACTGTCTTCAAGTCCAGCGGTTTGGCATTGTCCTCTGCGCCCCGGATCAGTACTTCCCCCAACCTGCACATTACTTGTTCCACAGAGTTTATCAACCCAGCGCTCTTGCGGGTTCGCATTCTCAACACGAATACGGTACCAATTTGGATTTAGCGCACGATTAACTTCAAAAACAGTATAAGTTTGGTTGATTTTAAGTTGTATGCGATCAGGATTGGTACGCTTGTTCTTTGAAACATAGGCTGCACAGGTCTTTGTGGCAGTCAACACACCGGATACAGAGGTACTGGCCCAGAGCGATAGACTCCAGATTGTGCCCACTAGAATAATTAAAAATCTGTGTAATACTTTATTTTCCATGTATTTGATTCCTAATTCTTTAATTATTAACCACTCAATATTTAATTAATGAAACAATTGCTACTCTTGTACGTTTAATATTTCGCGTAGTACACAAGTAGCATAGGTACCACTGGGTAAGGTGAAACTCAAATGCAATGTATCATTATTTACCTGAAATTCCAGATTAGAGGCAAACAGTCTCGTTGCGCGCCTGTCTTGTTGCATACCTTGCTTAACCAAACCATCGGAAAATTCCAAATTAGCATTTACAATAGACTCTTCTAATTCTCTCGCAGCAGCTGAAGAAAGAGACTCGCCTTTACCCCACAACGGTGCACTAGGATGAATATCGGCTTGTTGTAGTCTGGCTTGTATTTCATCATCAATAGTATCAATCACAAAGAAACTTCTACTCGCATTTAGAACGGCTACATCTCCTGTTAGCAACTGATTCCATGTTCCATCTTTAACACGTTGGGAAACAATTTCATTAAATAAAAGGCTCCGCGCAGCGGATAGATAAATACTTTTTTTATTGCGACTGTAAGTATTTTTTGAAGCAAATAAATTTCTGGCATTAACTAGATTATTCTCGTTGTTACCGAAACGTTGCGTTCCAAAATAGTTAGGCACTCCATTTTTCATTACTAGCGCAAGCCTATTCTCTATATCCGCATTATCACCGGTCACATTTTTTATCGTAATATCAAACTGGTTACATTCAATTGCTCCGCGTTTAAGCTTTTTGGTGTTACGACTGGAGTCGATAATTTTAATCGTATCCGATTCAAGCCCGGCAATATCAGGAGTAGACTTTATTGGAAACGGTAAACTGAACCATTGTGTGGTGATAGCGTTACGATCTTTTAGACCTGCATAGGCCACGTGTCTTGGATGTACTTTAAAATGTGTTGCTAAGGTCTCGCAAACATCAACCGTATTCCGCTCAGTTTTCTGAATATACAAAAATAAATGTTCACCCTCACCAGAAGGAGTGAAACTAAGGTGTTCTATAACTTTAAAATATTCAGGGGATTGCTTTAACTCACCGCTGCTGCTTGGCTTGCCATAAGCGTAGGCCAGGTTCGAATAGTGAGTGGACATGTAGTACTTTTAACGAGTCGTCGAAGCGAGAAGAACTGAAGCTTGTACTGCAATACCTTCATTGCGCCCCGTAAAACCCATACCTTCTGTTGTAGTGGCTTTTACATTGACATTATTTAAATCAGTACTTAAATCCGCCGCTATATTGGACTGCATTTGCGTAACATGCGGCGACATTTTTGGTGACTGCGCAATGATCGTAATGTCGGTATTTTGTATTTTGTATTTATCCGCTTGCATTAAAGCAACTACCTGACGCAGTAACATGCGACTATCAATGTTTTTAAATTCACTACTGGTATCGGGAAAATGTTTACCAATATCCCCTTTCGCGAGCGCACCCAGGATGGCATCACATAGTGCATGGAGGACAACATCACCATCAGAATGAGCTAGCAGGCTGTGGGTATGGGGTATGCTGACGCCACCTAAAATAATTGCATCACCACATCCAAACTTATGTGCATCAAAACCGGTACCAATTCTAATATCCATTATATTCCCAAAGTTATATCTAATTAGTTTCTTGTTGACCTAAATAAAATGCGGCTAGTTGCAAGTCATCAGCTTGTGTGATTTTAATATTGCATGCTCGACCTTCCACCATTTCAGGCTTTAAGCCAACCTGTTCAATCGCCGAGGCTTCATCAGTAATAACAAGATTATTTTTCTTACATTCAACCAATGCACTATATAAGGTACCTATACGAAACATTTGTGGCGTTAGAGCATGCCATAAATTTTCCCGCTCGACTGTTGATTGAATTTTGCACTGCATATTACTATTTGAAACACGTTTCATGGTATCGCGAACAGGCAGACCTAAAATTCCGCCTACTTTGTGTTTCTTAAGTTTAGAAATGAGGCTATTAATATCCTCAAGTAAAACACAAGGGCGTGCAGCGTCATGCACCAACACCCAATCATCATCAGCAGCAATTGTTTTTAAATATTCCAATCCTGATAATACGGAGTCGCTTCGTTCAACGCCTCCTTCTACAATATGAATAGGGTAAGCATGAACCGTCGATAAATTGATAAAGTATTCATCGGTTTTAGATAACGCAACGATAACTTTACTTATCTCTTTACAGCCTGCGAGTTTTTTCAGTGTATGTTCTATTATACTCAGACCGTTTACGCGAATATATTGTTTAGGAATCGATGAGCCTACTCGACTACCAATGCCTGCTGCAGGTACTATGGCCCAAATTTTTGGAGTGGTTTTTGAAATGTTTTTGAAATCTGTCACGTAATTATTTTATACTTACTCTGGTTTTCAAGAATATATTTATTTAACTAACGATACTTATCATTGCGAGCGCCATTATGTATACGGGCGCTCGCAATGACAAAGAAAGTAAGAATACTTTTACTTCTCTATCACTTGAAAGAACGTTTCATCTTCCTTAATCATGCCTAACTCACTTCTGGCACGTTCTTCAATGGCTTGTAATCCAGACTTAAGGTCTTTTACTTCTGCATCTAATGCCTGATTGCGCTCTTTTAGTCGCGCATTTTGCTTTTGCTGTACCTCAATCGACTTATTGAGTTTCCATGCTGCACTTAAACTACCTTCACCAATCCATAAATCATATTGTAATATTATGAATAAAAGACCTAGTAGAATGGCGAGGTAGCGTGTTGGCATATTACTTCAGATTATAGAAAGCCTGTTTACCAGGGAATTTAGCCTTACTTCCAAGTTGCTCATTAATACGCAGCAACTGGTTATATTTAGCGACACGATCCGAACGTGACATTGAACCTGTTTTAATTTGACCGCTGGCAGTGGCTACAGCTAAATCAGCAATGGTGGTATCTTCGGTTTCACCTGAACGATGTGACACAACAGCAGTGTAGCCGGCATCTTTTGCCATTTGAATCGCGGCCAACGTTTCAGTTAACGTACCGATTTGATTTACTTTAATTAAAATAGAGTTAGCAATACCTTTATCAATACCTTCTTTAAAGATTTTTGTGTTGGTAACAAATAAATCATCACCTACTAATTGCACTTTTTTACCTAGACGCCTGGTTAATTCAGCCCAACCATCCCAGTCATCTTCTGCCAAACCATCTTCAATCGAAATAATAGGATACTTGTTTACCCAATCTTCTAAAACATCAATAAATTCAGAAGCGCTTAATATTTTACCTTCTGATTTTAAGTTGTACTTGCCATCTTCATAGAACTCGCTACTTGCCGCATCGATTGCAATCATTATGTCTTCACCCGCTTTATAGCCGGCTTGTTCGATTGCTTCTAAAATTACAGTTATAGCAGCTTCATTCGATGGTAAGTCTGGTGCAAAACCACCTTCATCACCCACTGCGGTATTTAAACCTTTGGATGATAAAACACTTTTTAATGTGTGAAAGACTTCTGAACCCATTTGAATTGCGTGTGCAATGTCTCTTGCACCAACAGGCATAATCATAAATTCTTGCAGATCAACACTGTTATCGGCATGTTCACCACCGTTGATAATATTCATCATTGGAACGGGTAAACTAAACTCACTTCCTGTTTTCAGGTATTCATATAAAGGTATACCTTTATCATTTGCTGCAGCATGAGCCGAGGCCATTGAAACGGCCAATAAAGCATTCGCACCTAAATTACTTTTGTTTTCGGTTCCATCAAGTTTAATCATGATGGCATCGATATTTTTTTGATCACTGACTTCTTGCCCAACTAAAGCGGCTGAAATTTCCTTATTGATATAGCCAACTGCCTTTAATACGCCTTTACCCATGTATTGGCTTTTATCACCGTCACGTAATTCAATCGCTTCGCGAGCACCGGTTGATGCGCCGGATGGAACAGCAGCGCGTCCCATGATACCGCTTTCTAAAATAACATCAGCTTCAACCGTTGGGTTGCCGCGTGAATCAATAATTTGTCTTGCTTTAATACTTTTAATCTTTGACATTAATCTCTCTCGTTATCATCTATATTCGTTTTAAACAAATGAACCATTTCATTTGCGTAACTTTCTCACTTACTATATTAAATTGGCTTTATCACGTGCTGCAGAAATAAAACCGCTAAATAAAGGATGACCTTCTCTTGGTGTAGATGTGAATTCCGGATGGAACTGACATGCAACAAACCAGGGATGATCCGCAACTTCAACTACTTCAACTAAATTACCGTCGATGGATTTACCCGAAAAAATCAAACCCGCTTTGTCTAATTTTTCCAGGTAATTATTGTTAAACTCATATCGATGCCGGTGTCGCTCAACAATTTCTTCTTTTTCATAACACTGATGAATCCTGGAGCCGACAACCAATTTACAACGCTGACCACCAAGACGCATTGTTCCACCTAGATCTGAATTCTCATCACGCTTCTCAACCGAACCATCTTCTGCAGTCCACTCGGTAATTAAACCAATCACAGGATGCGGCGTTGATGGCTCAAACTCTGTACTGTGTGCTTTATCCAGGCCGGCAACATTACGCGCATATTCAATAACGGCCACTTGCATGCCCAAACAAATACCTAAATAAGGCACTTTATTTTCACGTGCATATTTTACACTTGATATCTTACCTTCCACACCACGTAAACCAAAACCACCTGGAACCAGAATTGCGTCCAGATTTTCAAGAGAAGCCGTTCCGTCTGTTTCTATATCTTCGGAATCGATATAGGTAATTTTTACTTTTGTTTTGGTCTGGATGCCGGCATGCACCAGCGATTCAGATAATGACTTATACGCTTCTGTCAGTCCCATGTATTTACCCACCATTCCGATGTTAACGGTTTGAGTAGGATGGTCGAGATTCTCAATAACTTTATCCCAATCGGATAAATCCGCTGCGGGTGCTTCAATGCGCAACTTATTAAGAATAATATCGTCCATGTGTTGTTCGTTTAACAATTTGGGTATGCGATAAATACTATCTACATCTAATGCGGCGATAACAGCATCGGATTGGACATTGGTAAACAAGGCAATTTTACGCCGCTCTTCATCAGGTATGTCTCGATCAGCACGGCAGACTAAAACATCTGGCTGAATACCAATTGAACGCAGCTCTTTTACAGAATGCTGTGTCGGTTTGGTTTTAATTTCACCTGCTGTTGGAATATAAGGCAATAAGGTTAAATGCATATAAGCAACGCCATGTCGCCCTTCTTCCACACCCATTTGGCGTATCGCTTCCAGAAACGGCAGCGACTCGATATCGCCCACGGTTCCACCAATCTCAACCAGTGTGATGTCGGTACCTTCAGCACCTAATCGGATGCAACGTTTAATTTCATCAGTAATATGTGGAATTACCTGAACTGTGCCGCCTAAATAATCACCGCGGCGTTCTTTACTGATAACGCTTTCGTAAATTTGCCCGGTGGTAAAGTTGTTGTTTTTCGTCATGATTGAATGGATAAAACGTTCGTAATGACCTAAATCCAAATCGGTTTCAGTACCATCGTCAGTAACAAAAACTTCACCATGTTGAAACGGGCTCATCGTCCCTGGATCAACATTAATATAGGGGTCGAGCTTCATTAGGGTAACTTTAAGACCGCGCGATTCCAGAATAGCGGCGAGAGAAGCCGCAGCGATCCCCTTCCCTAGAGAAGAAACAACACCGCCGGTAATAAATATGTACTTCGTCATAGAAATCCTAATGAATTAAAATAAATTACCCATATTAATTATGGATATATGCGTGTATTTTTATGGTGATTCGCTAAGTTATTAATATGATTAATAAAAATAGCGAGAAAATATATCTTTAGAATAAAATAAGAGCACTTATTCTGGCACTGTATTTTGCGCGTTTTATGATAGTGATGCAATATCCTTAGTGAACAAAGTACTTCATTTTTAACACTATTTTGCGAATCTACGACTTACAAATCAAACTCAATGCCTCGCCGCCTCATACCAACCTTTAATTAACTGTAATCTGGTAACCAGGTTCAGTTGATTGGGCTGCAAATGGCTCACAAACGCAGTAACCGACAACTTGTGCCAAGAGCCCGTCAATATAAACGAGTGGAATTGTATTCCGCTGCCAGGGTGGTACATTCCACTCCTGAAGCAATTTTTTGAGTTTATGCTGGTGCGGTCCACGCCCGTGCGGGCAACAAACTTCACCCCCTTCCCGAAAGCGAATGGACACATTTTTATTTGCCACCTTCTCAACGCTCAAACCCTCTCCGAGAGTTTCAGCTGTTTTAAGCAGTAATGAGTTACTGGTATTATTTCCCGTATTATATAAAGCAAAAACTTTGTCTGGCTGCCAGTTCTCTATTGGTATCGGCGCTGAAGTGAATACCTTTCTTTCAGCAAACAGCTTGCCTCTAAATCGGCGAATAATCGTGTCATTCCAGCTCACGCTAGGTTGGCTATCTTCAGCCGCAACCACCACTTCATTAAGAATTCTCATTAAATGCACAGAGTCCGGCAGCGTTAAACTATTTTGAGTCTCAATCCAGTAACGTAATACATTTTTTTGTCGATTGAGAGAAAGTTCATTTAACCGTTCAACAGAAACTCGAGTATTGTCTACTTGCACTGTCGCAAAATCAATTGCGGCAAGGTCATCAAGTAAACTCGCGGCTTCTGCTTGATGTTGAGTTAAGCGATGCACTGTCTTATTCAGTGATGGCCAACGTTGTTTTAAAACAGGAATAACATTTTGGCGTAAAAAATTTCGATCGAAATTGGTACTGAGATTAGATGGGTCTTCAACCCAGTTTAACTTATTTATTTTGGCATACTCAGAAATATTAGTTTGCGTTACATGTAATAACGGCCGACATAAGTACCCTGTAGCAAATGGTTTAATCATAGGCATCGATGCCAATCCCTTAACACCACCGCCGCGCAAACTCTGTAGTAAGAACGTTTCAGCCTGATCATCGGCATGTTGTGCGGTGAGTAAAATTGTTTGTGCGGTCATAAAGTTTTGCAGTGCTGCGTAGCGTGCTTTACGTGCAGCGGCTTCTAAACCTACACCTGAATTTTTATCAACACTAACACTAATCACATCACAGGCAATATCATATGGCATACATTGTTGAATACAATGTTCTGCCCACCGCGCAGAATCATCATGTAACTGATGATTAACGTGTACTGCTCTAATAGTATGAATATACTTTAAACGTTGCAATTCGGAGAAAATATGAAGTAATACGTGGGAATCACAACCACCACTGTAAGCAAGTAGATAGCGCTTGTCGGCTTGATTATGTTGTTGATGTTTTGAAAAGTCGCGCCAGAAAGATTCGACTGTTAACATTAAATCGCTTGTTCCTCATAATTACCAATGGCCATCAAGTGTTGGTAACGATCTTCTAATAATTTATCGAGTGGAACTGTTTTCAAATAAGTCAGTTGTTCAACTAAAGCATGTTTTAAATTCTGTGCAACAAGATCATAATCACGATGAGCCCCACCTAAAGGTTCTTCAACAATACCATCAATGAGATCAAGTTCCTTTAAGCGTTGCGCAGTTAAACCCATGGCTTCAGCAGCTTCATTTGCTTTATCAGCACTTTTCCATAAAATAGTTGCACACCCTTCCGGTGAAATTACAGAGTAAGTACTGTATTGCAACATCAGCGTTCTATCGCCAACGCCAATTGCTAATGCACCACCCGATCCCCCTTCACCAATAACCGTACTAATAATTGGCGTCTTTAATTCAGACATTTCTAACAAGTTACGTGCAATCGCTTCACTTTGGTTGCGCTCTTCAGCACCAATGCCTGGATAAGCGCCTGGTGTGTCAATAAAGGTTAATACTGGAAGTTTAAATTGTTCTGCCATTTTCAATAAACGAAGTGCTTTACGATAGCCTTCCGGGCGCGGCATACCAAAATTACGTTTAACTTTTTCTGCTGTATCGCGGCCTTTTTGCTGGCCAATAATCATAACCGGGATATTCTCAAGTCGGGCAAGTCCACCCACAATGGCATAATCATCCGCAAAAGCCCGGTCGCCGTGTAATTCTTCGAAGTCAGTGAATATGCGTTCAATATAATCTAAAAGATAAGGTCGTTGCGGATGGCGCGACAATTGCGATACTTGAGTCGCTTTTAGATTGGTAAAAATAGTCTCGGTCAAATCGCGGCTTTTACCTTGAAGGCGTGAAATTTCTTCCACAATGTTAATTTCATTATCCGAACCAACATAGCGAAGTTCTTCAATTTTAGCCTCTAATTCGGCAATAGGCTGTTCAAAGTCGAGAAAATTTAAGTTCATGATTTTTATCTATTTTAAAGTTAAGTGCCAGTTTATACTATTATATAATAGTTTTACAATTTTGGTCGAATATATGACAAAAATAGCCCTATCGTCTGACTCAAATCAAATCCAGGCAAAATACCCGCTAATTTCCAACAATCTACTATTTACTCCGCTACAAAATAGGTTATAAAAGTCTAAGCTTTAATAAGTACTTAAGGATACGGAATTGATGGGTGAAGAAATAGACGCTATAGAATTTTCTAAACAAGACTTCAAAAATTATGCGCAACACTTACAAGATGAAACAAGCCTATTAGCGAAATGGTTTAGTACAAACCAACTTTCAGCACATCCGGCAAAAGCGGGTTTTGAATTAGAAGTGTGGATTGTTGATATAGAGGCAAACCCGGCCGCCTTAAACGACAGCTTCCTAAAAAAATTAAATAACACTTTAGTCTCTCCGGAGCTTTCCCGATTTAATATCGAACTTAACGGGGCACCTGAAAACTTACACGACAAGGCATTATCAAAATTACACGCCTCGCTTGAAAAGAGTTGGCAACATTGTTTTACAACTTCAAAAATATTTGATGCCTCGTTAGTCATGGTCGGTATTTTGCCAAGTGTAACCAGTAAGCAGTTAGTGTTAAAAAACATGTCGAAAATGAAACGTTATTTTGCTTTGAATAAACAAGTACTCGCTCAACGTAAAGACAAACCACTTACGTTAGATATTGCCGGTAAAGATCATTTAAAAACGACACATTACGATGTCATGCTGGAATCGGCCACCACGTCATTTCAGTTACATTGGCAAATACCAATCGATGAATCAGTGCGTGCGTATAACGCCAGCATTATCGCCTCGGCAGCGACAGTAGCCATCTCCGCAAACTCGCCCTATCTCTTCGATAAAGATCTTTGGGATGAGACGCGTATTCCATTATTTGAACAAGCTGTTGAAGTCGGTGGCTTTAACGATGCCGCTTTTGGCCCGATTAAACGGGTTAGTTTTGGTTCGGATTACGCTCGAGAATCATTAATGGAAGTCTTTCAGGAAAACATCGAGCATTATCCGGTGTTACTCCCGGTAGGCTATGACGATGCGCCAGAACAACTAAAATCGTTACGCTTACATAATGGAACTATCTGGCGCTGGAACCGCCCATTAATCGGCTTTGATGAAGTAACAAATCAACCACACGTACGGATTGAGCACCGCGTTATCGCTGCAGGCCCTACCATAGCGGATGGTATTGCCAACGCAGCATTTTATTATGGCATTGCAAACTATTTAAAAAATCTGGACTCCGCTCCCGAGTTAGAACTCCCCTTTAGTACCGCAAAGGATAACTTTTACAAAGCAGCCAAATCAAGCTTACATGCAAATGTAAAATGGTTAGGAGGCTACACAGGGAAAATGAAAACCTTACTAGAGCAACAACTTATACCCCAGGCTGAAGCAGGCTTGCGGCAAATGAAAATATCAGAAGATGATATAGCTCTATACATGGGGATCATTAAACAAAGAATTAATAACGAACAACATGGTGCGAATTGGTTACGTCACTATAAAGAAAAACATGCCTCTTCAATGCAACAACTCACCGCAGCGTATGCCGAACAACAAAATACCGGCATGCCAGTACATACCTGGCCACTATAATTAAAGACTATTCCAGGATCACTATTATGTTAACAATATTAAATAATATACCGGATAATTTCTTAAACGTAGACGCGACTCAGTTGCATACTATCTTAACCGGCCCCACCCTTATCCATTTACAAGGCCGAAGAGAACAACCGTTATTCGTATCCACTTTATTGCACGGCAATGAAACAACCGGTTTTCAAGCTATACAGGCATTATTAAAACAATATGGGGATAAAGAACTTCCCCGTTCATTAAGTATTTTTATCGGCAATATACAAGCCGCAAAAGAAGAAGTACGTCGCTTAGTAAATCAACCCGACTACAACCGAACCTGGCCTGGCACAGAATATGCCAGCTCAGACGAAACCATGATGATGCAAAGCGTTAAAGAAGAAATGCGTCAACGGAATGTATTCGCCAGTATTGATATCCATAACAATACTGGTCTTAACCCACACTATGCTTGCATCAATAAAATTGAAGATTCATTTTTTCATCTGGCAAGATTATTTAGCCGCACCATAGTCTATTTTACCCGCCCTATCGGGGTTCAATCACAGGCCTTTGCTGACTTATGTCCTTCAACCACTATAGAATGTGGCCAAATCGGTCAAGCCGCTTCCGTGGAACATGCATTAAATTTTATTGATGGCGCATTACATTTAGCAGAAATACCACAGCACCCGATTCAAAAACAAGACATCGACCTTTTTCATACTATCGCCATTGTAAAAATTCCCGAACAAGCCAGCCTCAGTTTCAATGGCGAGGAATGTCAGATCTGTCTGGACAAAAATATTGACCATATGAATTTCAAAGAAATTCAAACCGGTACTCAAATAGGAAAAATAAAAGATAGTACAGGTTATCATTTAGAAGCCTGGAATAACGATGGGATTAACATTGGTGAAGAATTATTTGACTACAGTAACAATGAAATACGTATAAAAAAACATGTCATGCCGGCGATGCTCACCTTAAATGAAAAAGTGATTCGCCAGGATTGTTTGTGTTACTTAATGGAACGCTATCAAATTAAAGAGAGTACTTAATATATTATATCTTGCGATATGCTTACTCTAAACGCGTTATTCTAATTTTTAATAATATCCAACGCCAAAGCCTCGGCAACTTTT
>Ga0316206_1002093_pt1 | contig 14633 bp, 12 predicted proteins | sample 6monthpyrite_MG_FD_204942 | JGI IMG/M metagenome (GOLD analysis project Ga0316206, IMG submission 204942) | Microbial mat bacterial communities from mineral coupon in-situ incubated in ocean water Damariscotta River, Maine, United States -... | ecosystem: Environmental > Aquatic > Marine >...
TAGGCAGCCAACTGAGTGCCTGCCAAGATACCAAATATCATTCAGCAGTCGTTAGTCAACAACCGCAAGGTGTGGCCAGCACAGTCCATAAAGCCGATAAAATATGGCCGAAGTTAAATATTGAAGTGAAACGCGACCCAAAAATTGAAGCCGCCGTTAACGCATTATTAGCCAAAATGACCATTGAACAAAAAGTGGCGCAAACCATCCAACCTGAAATTCGCGATTTTACCGTTGCCGACATGCGTAAATACGGTTTTGGTTCTTATTTAAATGGTGGTGGCTCTTTCCCTCATGGCAACAAGCATGCAACACCAGAGCAATGGGTAGACTTAGCAGAGCAAATGTATCAAGCGTCGGTTGATGCGAGTGAAGATGGTATCAACATTCCTACCATGTGGGGCACAGACGCGGTTCATGGTCACAACAATGTTATTGGAGCAACATTATTCCCCCATAATATTGGTCTTGGCGCAATGCATGATCCAAAACTAATGCGAAAAATTGCCCACGCTACCGCAGAAGAAGTGTTGGCAACCGGTATCGACTGGATCTTTGCACCAACTGTTGCGGTAGTACGAGATGACCGTTGGGGTAGAACCTATGAAGGCTATTCTGAAGATCCTCAAATTGTACGTCAATACAGTTACCAATTTGTGCTTGGTTTGCAAGGTAAATACGGAAAAGATTTTTTGAATGATCACCACGTTATCTCCACTGTTAAACATTTTTTAGGTGATGGTGGTACTGAAAATGGTGATGATCAAGGTAACAACTTAGCTACCGAGCAACAATTATTTGATATTCATGCCCAAGGCTATGTCGGTGGTTTAACTGCTGGCGCTCAATCGGTTATGGCATCATTTAATAGTTGGCATGGCGTTAAAAATCATGGCAATAAATATTTACTCACTGATGTACTTAAAACTCGTATGGGCTTCGACGGGTTTGTTGTAGGTGATTGGAATGGTCATGGCCAAGTGCCGGGATGCACAAATGAAAGTTGTAGCAAAGCCTTTAATGCAGGTTTAGATATTTTTATGGTGCCCACTGCCGCATGGAAACCGCTCTATTTTAATACCATTGCGCAAGTAAAGTCGGGAGAAATTAGCGAGCAACGTCTCAATGATGCAGTGCGCCGTATTTTACGAGTAAAAATGCGCGCGGGATTATTTACCAAACCCAGCCCTAAACATCGACCATTATCGGGGCATAATAACATCATTGGCTCTGCTGAACATCGAGCCATCGCCCGACAAGCGGTGAGAGAATCGTTAGTATTACTCAAAAATAAACAACATATTTTGCCTTTATCACCCACTCAGCATATTTTAGTAACCGGCTCAGGCGCAAATAATATTGGCCAACAAGCAGGTGGTTGGAGTATTACTTGGCAAGGCACAGGAAATACCAATGCCGATTTTCCGGGTGCTACCTCCATTTATCAAGGTTTAGCCAATGCCGTTAACCAAGCCGGTGGACACATAGAACTGGCTGAAGATGGCAAATTCACTCATCATCCCGATGTCGCCATTGTTGTATTTGGCGAGCAACCTTACGCTGAAGGTAATGGTGATTTAGATAATCTAGAATATCAACGTGGCAATAAAACTAATTTAGCGTTATTAACTAAACTCAAAGCTCAACATATTCCAGTTGTCAGTGTGTTTTTAACGGGGCGTCCTTTGTGGGTAAATCCTGAACTAAACGCCTCTGATGCGTTTGTTGTGGCTTGGCTGCCCGGCACAGAAGGCGAAGGTGTTGCGGATGTTATATTAGCAACCAAAACGGGAACTATTAACCATGATTTTACCGGTAAACTGTCTTATTCATGGCCAGCGACACCTGAGCAAACTCATGTAAATCGTTTTGACAAAGCTTATCATCCACTCTTTGCTTATGGGTTTGGCTTAACTTATCAAGATAAAGATACCCTAACAGATAATTTATCCATTGTTCGAAATGAGCAACAACACAGCTTAACTTCGCTAAAACTGTTTTCTAGAATAGCCATGCCACCATGGCAGTTGTTAATTGCAGATCAGGACAAACAAACTGCGATCACTAGTAATATGGTCAGCAATAAGGTGATGAATTTAAGAACGGTTGATAAAAAATTACAAGAAGATGCGCGCCAAATAACATGGAATGGTACAGGCTCTGGTACTGTGTTATTACAAAGTAATTTTCCATCTGATTTACGCGCTTATAGTGAAGCCGCTTCAACATTAACCTTTGATATAAAAGTGATAAAAGCATCAACTGAACCGATAACCTTATCAATGCAATGCGATCCCAGTTGTCCTTCTTCGGTTAATATATCACCTACGCTAGCCAAGCTACCCTTAAATCAATGGCAACAAATCAGTATTGATTTAACTTGTTTTAGTCAAAATGATGGAAGTTTCGGAAGAGTAACCCGACCATTTTTATTAACTAGCAAACAGAGTACGTCACTCGCCTTTGCAAATATTCTAATTGCACCACACACCGCTAAAACCAGTACGATCCATTGTTCAGCTCCATAGCGGCTAGTAATTAATGAATCAAGTCTCTCAGCACAAAGTTTCAAATTACGTGCTGAGCGACTAAACCTAGTCAATTAATAACCAAGAGCGCTTTTGAGTGATCTGTTGCCATTGCTCAGCATCTTCTGGCGCGGATTTGACTTCAGTGATATTCGGCCAACGCTCAGCCAATTGTGCGTTCAAGGCAATATATTCTTGCTGCTCAGTTGGAACTGCATCTTCTTGTTTAATAGCTAAAACCGGACATTCTGGTTCACACAAGCCACAATCTATACAAATAATGGGACTAATCGCCAAAAAATTTGGCCCTTCAAAAAAAGCGTCCACTGGGCATACCGCTACACAATCGGTATATTTACAGTTAATGCAACTATCTGTTACTACAAACGCCATGCGTTAATCTACCCATTTATAACACCCAACTACCATAGCAAGATCATACTGAACTAAGCGTAAATTACAATATAATACACCGCGAATTTGTGGGGCATGTCGCCTGATTTAGCAGGTTAAGTATGACAGCTACACAAAGTTAACGTAAAATGTATGATTATCTGCTGTGACCATAACCAAGTAGTACCTCAATAACTTATGATACGTTTAACTGAACTAAAATTACCTTTAACCCATGATGAACATGCGCTAACCGCTGCAATTATTAATACATTGGACATATCCACCGATCAATTGGTTTCATTTACGATCTTTAAACGTAGCTATGATGCCCGAAGAAAATCGGCAATATTATTAATATACACGCTTGATGTAGTGGTTAGTAATGAAGCTGAGCTGTTGGTCAAGTTTGCTGATAATGCACACATTAAACCTTCACCGGATACTCGTTATCAGTTTGTAGCTCAACCCCCAAATACGCTAACTGAACGTCCGATAGTAATTGGCTTTGGTCCATGTGGCTTATTTGCAGGTTTAGTTTTAGCCCAGATGGGCTTCAAACCTATCATACTAGAACGCGGTAAAGCGGTACGCGAACGGACTAAAGACACCTTTGGTTTTTGGCGACAACGCACCCTTAATACTGAATCTAATGTACAATTTGGCGAAGGTGGAGCAGGAACATTTTCTGATGGCAAACTGTATAGCCAAGTTAAAGATCCTAATCATTATGGCCGTAAAGTGATTGATGAATTTATCAAAGCGGGTGCACCTGCTGAAATTGCCTATGTCAGCAAACCTCATATTGGCACCTTTAAACTTGTGAATATGATTGAAAAAATGCGGGCTGAAATTATCGAGTTAGGCGGCGAGCTTAGGTTTAGTACTCGGGTTGATGATATTTTATTAGAGCAGCAACAAATTGTTGGGCTAACCCTATCTTCTGGTGAACAACTTTTTAGCAATCATATTATCTTAGCTGTTGGTCATAGCGCTCGTGATACCTTTGAAATGTTACATCAACGCGGTGTATACATTGAAGCAAAACCGTTTTCGATTGGCTTTCGCATCGAACATAAACAATCGATGATCGACCAATGTCGGTTCGGTGATAATGCCGGTAATCCTATTTTAGGTGCGGCTGATTATAAATTAGTCCATCATTGTAATAGCGGCCGTACTGTATATAGTTTTTGTATGTGTCCGGGCGGCACAGTGGTAGCAGCCAGCTCGGAACTCAATTGCGTAGTCACTAACGGCATGAGCCAATACTCACGCAATGAGCGCAACGCCAATAGTGCGATTGTAGTGGGTATAGAGCCAGAGCGAGATTTTCCCGGCCATCCCTTAGCCGGCATTGCTTTACAACGCCAATTAGAGCAACAGGCCTTTGTGCTCGGTGGCAGTAATTACAACGCACCAGCACAATTAATTGGCGATTTTTTGCAAAACCAAGCATCGGCACAATTAGGCGATGTGCAACCTTCTTATGCACCTAATATTCGCTTAACTGATTTAACCCAAGCGCTGCCGCGCTATGCTATCGACGCCATACAACAAGCAATTCCTGCGTTTAATCGAAAAATTAAAGGCTTTGCTAGTGCTGATGGCTTATTGACCGGCGTAGAAACCAGAACTTCATCACCGATTTGCATCAAACGAAATAGCGAATTTGAAAGTGTAAATATCAGTGGTTTGTACCCGGCTGGTGAAGGTGCTGGTTATGCTGGTGGTATTTTATCAGCTGGAATTGACGGTATCAAAGTAGCTGAAGCGGTTGCCCTTGCGATGTTGTCGCAACAAACCGAGCAGTAATTATCAATCATTTTGCTCAGTTTAATTATTTATTGCGCTTGCGTGCTACAGATAACCAGTCAAGACTAACGCCAGAAATGGCATTAAATCTGGCCACTCGAAAAATGATCTTCAACACTTTTGGACGTGGCCGCAATTTAGGTTCAACTGAACGCGGCACAAACCACAAAGTAACTAAACTGCGCAGCACACTAGACACTAAAAATACTAAAAAAATAGGATTAGTTAGCCAAGTCCAGCCTAGCCATTCCAACAGTTGTGCAGCATGTGAGGCAATCACGCCACCAAAAATAGCGCCAACAAATACAAAAGCCGCGGTTACCGCTGCTTGCAACGCAGCATAAGTAGCGAAGTCGGAACGAAATGGCCGTATATCGTATAAGTAATTTGCCGTACTTAAGGTAAAGCCACTCCATGCAAAACCGGACAAAGCTTGCACTAATAGTATGTAGTATAATTCACCGGAGAATAACCATAACAATGGTAAGATAGGAATTAAACTACTGGTAATCACCATTACTAGTCGATTACCGAATTGATCACTAAATCGTCCCCAAAATCTCAGTGTTAGAAATTGAAAGACAATCGAGATGACGCTAGAACTAACGAATTCCAAATAACTAAACTTCAACGATTGCAACATATACACAGCAAAGAAAGGTGCAGAAATCGCTACCATAGCTTGCATCCCAGCCACAAATAAACTGTAATGACGAAACGTTTTATCTTTCCAAGCCGCTTTAAAATTAGTCAACGTTTGCATAAATACGCCAGCCGTTTTAACCGTGCGAGGTTCAGGATCATGCATTTGAAACAACAAATATGCGGAAACAAATCGTCCCATTGCAGCTAATGAAAATAATAAACTAAAACCCAACCACGCCATCTGATGAGAACTGGAAATCGTTAACAAACTACCACCAATAAAAAACACACTAAGCGAGGCAATCATAGTTAGTCGAGTACGTGCTGCGAAGAACGCTCCTCTGCGCCGCTCTGGTACTACATGCCCCATCCAAGCGCGCCAGTGAGGCTGAATAAGATTAACAAAACAATGATATAAAATAGCAAGCCCAATAAAAATCCACACCGCATTAGTTGGAGCAAACGCCGCTAGCCCGCCTAAGGCTAACACCACTAGCGCTTGAAACAACGCACAACAGACAATAAAATAACGTCGTGAAAAATGGCTGACTAACCATACAGTTAATAACTGAGCTAGCGAGCCAAATAATTGCGGTAAGCCAGTTACCCAGCCCATTTGGGTTAAACTAGCACCTAAGAAAATGGCATACGCATTAAAAAAATTGTCGCTAGTTGCGGTCATTGTTGACGAAGCAATCGCTTCTTGTTGAGAGTGGCGAAGTGTTGCTCTAAGCCATAAACTTCTGCCACTACGGCGAGCTCCATGTGGTGCTGGTAGTGCTGCTTTTCTTTCAAAACTCATGAACCAACCTAACTGGCAATTAATAATATGCAACAGAAAAAATAACTACTAACGGCAGATTATCATTGATACTCAGCACCAACACCAGTAAATATTAGTATGCAATAGCTGAACGATTCTGAAGGTTAATTGTGACTCGCTTCGAATTTATTGAAAGCGATTAAAAGGTTGAAGTTGATCAACAGATTCACACTCAGGTTGATCAATAAAATGCTCGGTTAAAATCAATTGGCACAATTGCTCGTATTCTACCTGCTCCTCTAGGCTCATCTCATGCTCAATATATTTATCAATTAATTCATTAAAACGTTTATAGTAACTCACATCCATTTTGTAGTCCTAATTTACACAGTAGTACCTATACAAGGAGTTTAGTACATTCACATAAAAATGTTAACTATGTTCAAGACATATTATCGATTGAAAATTTTTACTTCGCTAAGCTATACTAGCGGAGTTCTGATGGGGTATTAATGCCAATATTAATTATATAAAGCATTGTTTTAAAATTACTTTACTAGAGCGTGCTGATTTTTGTTGTATGAGCTTTGTTCAATCGGCCGTTATTTTGAGCGCGGTGTTGGTTGGTTATTTATACTATGTTATCGCTTGCTTATGTGGAATAACCACAAAACACAAGCTCTGCCTTGTATAAATACCAAACAAACTGATGTAAAAACACACCACAAAGAGCAACACGCTCTAACTAGGTATGAAAAAGATAAATATTTGATGAAAGATAATAAAATAATAGTTGGTGCACTCGAAAAGTTTAATTTACCTGAATTAAAAATTGTTGGTTTAGCAACTCGAATTGATACCGGTGCTAAAACCTCATCATTGCATGTAGATAATATTGTTGAATTTAAACAACAAAATCGCAAGTGGATTAGTTTTGATATACATCCGGACATCCATCAAGTTGATAAAATTGTACAGTGTTCCTCTCAGGTAAAAGCGAAACGGGTGATAAAAAGTTCTACTGGTCATGTACAAACACGTTATATTATTGAAACATTAATTCAACTTGGCGAACATCATTGGCCAATTGAAATTTCGCTATCAGATCGTTCAAACATGACCTATTTAATGTTACTTGGCAGAGAAGCCATGATTGGCAAATTACTCGTAGACCCTGAATTAAATTTTATCCATTAATATAATGAAAACAAAATTGGGTTATCATCGAAATGATTATTCATTAGCACGCAACGATAAAATTCAAACATAAATAACCGACAAATTTGTCGGCATTTTTAACAATAACATCACATGTTTTATCAAAATTTTCTGCTGATACGCGTTTTTTTTAATACTATTGTTTAACCAATCGACAAAGTGCAGCTTATCGCTTCCAATACATTAGCTAATGTACCCACAATATCACTTGGTTTCGGCACATTATTACCTGAAACAGTTCCAGAAAGATTAAAGTTAATATTTGCAAAAAACATTCGTATTCAACAATTTGTCATATTATTTAAATAGCACCAAGATGCCCTACTTTTACAAGAATTACTGTTTCTTGCTCAACAAATGGATGATGTTCGCTCATGTGTGGGCTGCGTAACCAGGTGCCCACTGGGTAGTGACCATATTCATCACAAAACTCCCCCCTTAAAACTAACACTTCTTCTCCACCAAAGTGTTTATGCGGTAAAAAACGTTCGTTTTTTGGCCATTTCACTAAAGCAGTGTGTTCAACATCGTATTGATGTAACGGCATTACTTTCAAATTACCTTGTCCTTGAAGCCATGATTGATCATTCGTATTTATTCTTATTATTGCCTGATCTTCGACTAAAAATTGATTTAATTTAACAAACAAAGTACAGCCTGATTTACTAAATGGTTGATGACTGCTACCAGGTGGATTGCGAATATAAGTTCCTGCTGGATAATCACCAAACTCGTCTGAAAATACACCATCTAACACAAATATTTCTTCGCCTAACGGATGATTATGTGAATTAAAATAACCATTGGCTTGATATTTTACAATACTCGTTGCATGACCTGACTCAGCATGTTCACGTGCTAGAATTTTACGCCTAACACCGGCTATTGGGCTAGGTAACCATGGTTCTTGAGTAGTATTAATCACCACTTTTTCATTAAAATTCATATTGATGTGTTCCATGTGTACCTTTTTTAACAATTGACAAATTGTGAATATTAACAATTATATGTTCATTTTAGTCGTTACGTTTAACTGAATAATTAGCAGACGTTTAAGATTGTCATTAATCCAGCGCTAAAAGAACAAAGTAGGAACAGCATTCGTCAGCAGCTGATAGCGATTTTCACTATTAAGCTAGTGTGATGGTGAAAATCTGTTGTGACGATTTGTAAAGTACCACCATTTCCTTTAACAACAACACCCTTTAAGCTAACATAATCTCGTTTGCAAAACTTACTATCGCGCTCTGCCAATCTTGATCGCTCATTGCCAATGCATTTTTACCTATACTGAGTTCGAAGCAACAGCTAGTGTCGGTCAGCGCTCTAGGCAGTGGTAGCAAGGCTATATTGTGTTGTGCTGTCCAGCGCATTACTTTTGGCATTAATTGTTCAGCACACTGATCGATCACCAAGTGAAACAGATTACAAGGTGGATGTAGAGGAATGGTGTGTGTTGCTGCTTGCTGATTAAATAGATTTGCTATGGTCGCAGCTTTGGTAACAAACTCGGGCATCATAGGAAGATTGTCAACCAACCCCTGTTTCGCAGCAAGAATATCAGGGAATAATGTGATCAAATTGCCACCTAAACGCCGCGTCCAGATACGTGCTTCACGAATAAAGTCTGTCGAACCGGCCAGCATAGCCCCTGCAATTCCATCCAAATCTTTATAGAAGCTAACATAAACTGAGTCAAAAACACTGCCAATTTCAGCTAGAGATTTTTGATAATAGTCACTGCAAGACCACAAACGCGCACCATCTAAATGCAACGCGACACCTTGCTGTTTAGCCCATGCTTGTTGAGCTGTAAGTTCCTTCCAAGTCGGCAATTGTCCACCAATTTCTCGCATTGGTAATTCCAGTAACAGGGCTGCAATAGGAAGTTGAATCGCATTTAGCTCAGCACAATTAATCACTTCATTTGGTTCACCCACTAAACAAGCGTCAAGGCCATGTAATGCTTGGTAGCCATTTTGTTCATGCAATTGCAGATGACTGGTGGGATGAAAGGCCACAGTGTTACACTGTTTTTGCTCTGCCCAAATACGCAAAGCCATGGGTTGTGCCATAGTGCCAGAAGGCAGAAATATTGCTGCTTGGTGCCCTAACATAGTAGCAACCTGCTGCTCGAACTCATTAATTAATTCACCTTGACCGTAACAATCTGCCTCTGCATATTGCGCTGCCAATGGAAGGATCGCCTGTAAACGCTCAACCATTGTTCTTTGGGGATGACGAACTAGCGAATGCTTGCAGTTGGAAAGCGTACGCAGATATTGGCTTTTAAACTCGTTGGTTAACATATTAATTTCTGAATATTGAGCTAGTACGTTGATATTAAAGGGTATGAATTAATTAAGATAGTGCATTTTCTAAAGCTGTATAAAGTAATGTCAATAAATTAAGGTAACAATGACACAGCTTAAATGAACATTACTGACTAATCGATTGAAAAAGCTTATCGGCTAATTGCTGCAACACCGCTGGGCTAGGATGCGTATGCGCGTAGGTTCTTAAGCCATAAATGCCCATCATAAAAAATTGCGCGCGGGACTTTGCATCAGGCTGTATCGCAATTTGTTGATTCGCAACCGCTTGCTCAAATGCTTGTTCAACACGGCGTTCGGCTCGACTCATAATATCGGTTAATAAATCTTGTATTTCTTGATCTTGCTCTGCCAACTCATTCATTGATTTAGCAATTAAACAGCCGCTATCGGCAGCACAACTGGCACATACTTCGATCACCGATTGCAAATAAGCCGCAACGCCTTGTAATGGTGTTTTACCAATAAAAAATTGCTCCAACTCCAGTGCTTTGTCAGTAGCATATTGATCCGCTACTGCCATTAAAATGCCCCGCTTATTTTTAAACGCACAATATAACGAGCCTGGATGCAATCCAGTAGCGCTCACCAAATCTTGCATAGTGCTTTTACTATAGCCTTTTTGTTGAAATACCTGCATGGCACTACGTAATACTTCTGCTCGATCAAACTCAGCTTTTCTCATAAATATTGTTGTCAGCAAACTGTAAAGTTAATCAATATTAATCATTGTACGGGCAAATAACTCTGATTACAAAATTATTGAACGCTCATTCAAAATAATACTTGAATGAGCCTTGAAAAAGCAGTATCTTGAGCAAACATTCAAGAAATAACTTTATCCTTTGGAGCCATGATGAGTTTAACCACCCTATTTCAACCGTTCATCTTGAACGACCGCCTTACCTTAAACAACAAAATTTTAATGGCGCCATTAACCCGCTGTATGGCAGATGATGCTTTAGTACCCACTGAGGCGATGGCTGCCTATTATGCTCGCCGTGCCGATGCGGGTTTAATTATTAGCGAAGCTACTATTATTCGTGCTGATGGCCAAGGTTATCCAAATACCCCTGGTATTTTTAGCGAACCCCAAATAGCGGGTTGGAAAACCGTGACTGAGCGTGTTCATCAAGCAAATGGTAAAATTTTTATGCAGTTGTGGCACACCGGACGCGTTGCTCATAGTTTTTTTAGTGGCTTACCAACGATTAGCGCATCGGCTATAAAGGTAGAAGGTTCTGTACCTAGAATGCGCGAGCTAACTTACGAAACGCCTCAAGCGTTAACCATTGAAGAAATACAACAACTAATTGAAGATTATGCACAAGCTGCGGTTAATGCCGTTGCCAAGGCAAATTTTGATGGTGTAGAAATCCATGGTGCTAATGGTTACTTAATCGACCAATTTTTACATCACGATAGTAACCGCAGAACAGATGAATATGGTGGTTCACCAGAGAATATGGCTCGTTTTGCACTGGCAGTAGTAGATGCTATCATCACTAAAGTTGGTCATCAGTTAACCAGTATTCGACTTTCTCCCGGCGCTTATTTCAACATGGCTGGCGATGAGCAAGATCGGGCAGTATTTGATTATTTACTAGCAGAGCTAGATAAACGTAAATTAGCTTATGTACATGTGGGTATTTTTGATGATGCAATGCAATTTGACTATTTAGGCGGCAAAGCGGTTGATTACATGCGCACTCAATATCATGGCACACTGGTTGGTGTCGGTAGTTTTAATGCCCAATCTGCAGCTAACGCATTGGATGAACAACGTTTTGATTTAGTAGCTATTGGCCGACCTTTTATCGCCAACCCTGATTATATTTCGAAAGTAAAACAAGGCCTTACGTTAACTGAATACTCTGACGTTATGTTAGCTGAGTTAGTTTAAAAGTCGTTATTTGATGTTTTTGATTAACATCAACTACGCTACCGTATTAAATTCATATCGAAAACCAGCTTGGGTAACGTCATTCAAGCTGGTTACTTTAGCATTAACCTCTACAACCAAACAATTTATGCTGTTTAATGTGTTCAGCAATTCCATCAGGTAATGAATCTTCCCAATTTCCTTTTCCCTGTATTAGTTGCTTGAGTACTTCACGAGAATAAATTTTAAACAATTGTGGATCACTACAATTTATGCCAGAAATAAAATTATTTTCCAGTAAATGCTGATATAAGAAACGTAAATGCGAAGGCACAATTACGTTTGTAAAATCGTTCAGCTCACCACTTTCATTCAGCTCAGGATAAACAAACAAACGTGTGCGGTCAGGAAAAAGCTTACCAAAACCTTCCAAGATACCGCCTTCAACTCCTCGATAAGAGTCTTCATTAAAAATTTGTTTGATGTTAATCATACCCACCACAATACCTATTTGTAACTTTGTATATTGTCGAAAATAAGCACGCAATGAAAAGTAACGGGTGTAATCTGAAATCATCACATTATAACCGAGTGAATTAAGCAATTGCACTCTAGCAATCGTGTCGGCTTCTGGCACATTAGCATCATTGCCTTGTGCGTCATTAAGTGAAATTTCAGCAATCGCTACGGTATTGTCTGGGGTGACACCGTTCAGTGTACAAAATGATTTTTTACCTTGTTCAATCATATCTACATTCAGTTTAGTAACTGGACGAAATGAACCTCGAATTGTTAATACGTTTTTTTTATATAACATATCTGCTGGTACGGTTACTGAACCATCAGGTTTAAACATAATAGCTCGCGTTTTCCAACTGCGAATAAGATGTAAATTAATCGTACGATTATCTACATCTTCAAAGTAAGGCCCTTCAAACTCAATAGCATCTATTTCAATACGATCTTTGTCGATGTTGTCGGTTAATGAAGCAATAATATTTTTTGGATTTTCAAAATAATAATAAGCGCCATATATTAAATTAACACCTAGATCACCCAATGCCAGTTGTTGCGCTTCGGCATTATTGTCATGCATACGCACATGAATAGTGATCGTTGATGGTTTTGCACCAGGATACATTTGCACTTGCACACCACACCAAGCATGGCACTCATTATCTCGGTTAAAGCTTTTTGCGGCCACCGTAGCTGCATAGGCAAAATAACGGGATGATTTAGAACGAATATCACCGACTCGATCCACTACTAAATCAAACTCTTGCTGCATCATGGCTTTTACTCGGGCTTTGCTTACGTAGCGTCGATCTGCCTGCACACCATAAATAGCGTCGGAAAATTTCATATCGTATGCTGACATTGTTTTTGCAATAGTACCGGCAGCGGCACCTGCCAAAAAAAACTGTCGAGCAACTTCTTGTCCAGCACCAATTTCTACAATAGTGCCATATTTTTTTTCATCTAAATTCATGCGTAACGCTTTGCCCAGCGTAGTTCGAGAGCTAATTTTTTTATCCATGATTCATTCCAAATAATATGACAGCTAAGTAAACTTCGAGCACAGTGAGTTCAATGTACCGATGAATGTTAAAAAACAATTTTTAGTGACTAAAGGGTTATTCATTAACTACCAGTAAATATAACCTAATCAAGGTGATAAAAGCTATGATATGTCATTTATAACAACCATCAAATTATCAATATCCAACTTGAGTTGTGCAGTATTTTTATGTTACCCATTTAGCTGGTTAGTGATCAATGAAAACGAACGCGCTGATGAATAAACATGATGACATAGGGTAATTATTCTACGCAGTGCAATATTTTATTTCATTGCAAACTATTGAAGGATTTTAGTAAACCGCTTGTTCTTACAAAACAAGCGGTTACTAAAAATATTTGAGAAGACCGATAAGCCGGGTTCTGTCGTGGACAATCATTCGTCTAGGCTATAAATCGCTCTATAGCTCAAGCAACCTACCCGGTTCCAACGCGAGCAGCGCCATATGGAACCCTATTTGGTCTTGCTCCGGGTGGAGTTTACCCTGCTACGTGCTGTTGCCAGCCGCACGGTGCGCTCTTACCGCACCCTTTCACCCTTACCTGTGCAGACTTTTCGAAAAAAGTCGCCATCGGCGGTTTGCTCTCTGTTGCACTTGTCGTCGGCTTACGCCGCCCAGGCGTTACCTGGCACCCTGCTCTATGGAGCCCGGACTTTCCTCCCCTTTATCGCGATATCATCTGCAAGCAGAAATAACACGATAAAGCAGCGATTGTCTGGTCAACTCGCGGCTATTCTACTTTAAAACGTACGGCACTGAAAGAATCGATTGCTATAGCGTCGTCAAATTATATACACATAAATCGAGAACAACGGCTTTATATGTTGAAATTATGTTTCAACAATGTAACCTTTAGGAAATAATCAATCACCTCTTAATTTATATGGGATCCTCAATGAAAAATGTTTTTGTGTCAGTATTTTTATTAATCGCTGTTACAGCTTGCGCAAGTACTTCGAACACCTCAGATAAGAATACAACTGCAAAATCTCAAGCCAATGATAAAAAATGTCGCGCAGTGTCTACTGGTTCGCATATGAAAAGAAAGCACTGTTAAGCTGTACTATAAAAAGCCCATTGAGATTAAAATTAAGCTAAGCATCACTGTTGCTTAGCTTAATTTTTAATAGCAAGCGCATGCTCATAAAGGGTATTTTTTTTCACATCGTAAATTTGTGCCGCGATGGCGCAAGCTTTTTTCGGTGGTAATTCGGCTAATAATAATTTTAGAGTGCTTATAATTTGTGGTGAAATAGCCTGTTGATCAAGTTTTTTTCCTTCAATGATCAATACCATTTCGCCTTTTAATTGATTCGCATCTTGTTGCAACCAAGTTAATAAATTTTGAGCTGAATCGGAATGCACCGTTTCGAAGGTTTTCGTTAATTCGCGGGCAATCACCACATATCGTTCACCACCGAGTACCGAAACAATATCTTCAATGGTATCAATGGCTCGCCGTGGTGCATCATAAAA
>Ga0316206_1002095_pt1 | contig 14610 bp, 13 predicted proteins | sample 6monthpyrite_MG_FD_204942 | JGI IMG/M metagenome (GOLD analysis project Ga0316206, IMG submission 204942) | Microbial mat bacterial communities from mineral coupon in-situ incubated in ocean water Damariscotta River, Maine, United States -... | ecosystem: Environmental > Aquatic > Marine >...
ACTTCAAACAATAAATTATTTTTATGTTACGAATGTCATCTAAACATTCCAGCGTAATTTCATTAACCTCAGATTCATCAATTTTGCTGAGTTTGCCCCCTAATGACCATGCGTTTCCATGGTTTGAAATTTCTATTCCGGGGGACCCGGTAAACCCCTCTCCCAACAATGGAGAAAGAGATATAGGTGCTTCATTTACTACTGAGCATTTTGCTTCTTGGCGTGTATTTAATACTTCAATCATCTCTATCGAAGTAGTCTCATTAATTCTCTTACCCCAATAGATAATTTTAGGAGTTTTATCTTTTTCACATTTAATTATTAAGCTAGATTTTTTACTATTTAGTTGAACGAATTGGGTTTTCTTACCGATCATAAAATTTTCCAGTTTGTAATAAATTAGGTGGAGAGTTAAGATTAATTAAAGCTTATCATTTATAGCATATATCATACAATTGGGTATAATACTTTATGTTATATAAAGTAAAATGAATATACTAATGAAGTAAATTTTACTAATTTTAATCATAAACTTTTAAAGGAAAAATAAATGTTAGGTGTTTGTTATTATCCAGAACATTGGTCTGAACTTCTTTGGGCTCAAGACGCAAAAGAAATGACTGAACTTGGTATTGTTTATGTGAGAATTGGTGAATTTTGTTGGTCTCGTATAGAACCTACTGAAAATCAATATACGTTTCAATGGTTGGATCGAGCTATTGATACGCTAGCGAAAGCTGGATTAAAAATTATCATGTGTACACCAACAGCTACCCCACCCAAGTGGTTGATTGAAAAATATCCCGATATATTACCTGTTGACATTTACACTGGACAGGTTAGAGCCTTTGGATCTCGAAGACATTATGATTTTTCTAGTAAAAATTATACGAAAGAAGCTATGCGAATTACGGAAGTATTGACAAAACGCTATGGTACAAATAAATCTGTTGTTGGATGGCAAACTGATAATGAGATCGGATGTCATGATACAACTCATAGTGGCTCTTCTAATGCTAAGAATGCGTTTCAAGTATGGTGTACTGCTAAATACCATACAATTGAAAATTTAAATACATTATGGGGAAATGTATTTTGGTCAATGGAATATCAAGACTTTAAGCAGATAGAGTTGCCGATGTTGGCTGTAACAGAAACTAATCCTGCCCATCAGTTGGCATATCGCCGTTTTAGTTCTGATCTTGTTATTAGTTTTCATAATAAAATGGTTAACATCATTAAAAATAATACAGTGGATCAATTTGTTACTCATAATTTTATTCCAATGAGTGATACTCAAACTGATAATTTTTTGTTAGCTAGTAATTTAGATTTTGTTAGTTATGATAACTACCCATTAGGGCGTTCAGATCTATTTTTTAGTACTCTGACAGCTAAAGAATTTAAGCCTTACATGCGAACAGGGCACCCAGACTTTTCAAGTTATTCATTTGATCAAGTACGAGGCCTGCTAGATAAAAATTTTTGGATTATGGAGCAACAACCTGGTCCGGTAAATTGGGCTCATCATAACCCTCGACCTGAAAAAGGAATGGTAAGACTATGGACTTGGCAGGCATTTGCGCATGGTGCAAATTGCGTGAGTTACTTTCGATGGAGACAAGTGGCATTTGCACAAGAGCAGATGCATTCTGGTATAAAAAGAGTAGACAATTCTAAATCTATTGCTTGGAATGAAATTCAACAAGTACGACAAGAAATTGATAAACTTTTAATTATAGATGAATATATAAACATTAGAGTCGCTATAGTTACGGGTACACTTAATCAATGGATTACTGAAATTGAACGCCAAGGCGATAGTTATAATCACCAAAAAGTTGAATTTACCTATTATAGTGTATTAAGACAATTGGGTTTAGAAGTAGATTTTATTAGTGTTAATTCAGATTTAACAAAATATGATCTAATTATTGCTCCTTGTTTACCAATTATTCCTGATTCGTTTATCACTAAATGTAAAAAAACCAAAGCGCATTTGGTTTTTGGTCCTCGATCAGGTAGTAAAACTGATGAATTTTCGTTATCACCAAATTTAGCTCCTGGCCCCCTACAAACATTGCTACCAATTCAAATTTTATCAATTGAAACTATCCGACCTGATTGTAGTGAGACTCTTTCTTACAACAATAAATTATTTGAAAGTAAATGTTGGCGAGAAGAATTAAGCATATCTAAAGAAGTCATTGTGGTAGCGCATTATCACGATAAGTCACCCGCGATTATTAGGCATAAAAATATTAGTTATTTAAGTACGCTAACCTGCTCATCATTTTTGTTAGCATTTTTTGAAAATTTATGCTGTGAGCTAGATATTGAAATTTTGAAATTACCAAAAGATATGCGTATTACGAAACGCAATAACATTGCATTTGTTTTTAACTATGCGGGTTATGAGCAGCAATTCCCAGTTTCTGAAATAGGGAAATTTTTGATAGGTAATGAAACTTTAGGTCCTTATGATGTTGCGATTTTAAAATTAAATAAATAGTAGTAGTTGTTTAAATGCCACTGAGAAATGGACAATGCCGATACACAATTGGAGCTTGTGCTTATCTCAGTTAGCGATTTATTTTGAAGGGCGTTTAGACAGCGTGCTTGATATTTAATTTTTTAAGCTGACACAGAATTTTGAACGCCCTCGATTGTTGGTTAATTTTAGAATGTATTTTTAGCGTTTTTGCTAGGCTTGAAACCTTATTTCCGCTAGAAATAACTTTTGATTGAATAAATTTTATATGCCAAAATTCAGTTAACGCCAGTAAAAAGTTAAGTTTAAATCATTAAGGTGCATTTAGGTTCTACTAGACCTTTGATATTATGTAACTGATATACAAATACATCGCCAGCTAGTGGCTCATTAGCACTAGCTTTCTCTGAGAGGTTATGTTTTGCTGTAGTTATAATAAGCCAATCCAGAGCAACGCCTCCTATTGCTACACACGAGGGATTAGATACTGGTAGTTTTAGTTTTAAATTAATTTGTCCAAAACGATCGTAACGAATTATTTCTCCACTTCCCCATTGTGCATTCCAAAGATAATTTTGTTCATCTACAGTAGAACCATCAGGAAAAGCATCTAAAGAGGTTTTAGCAAATACTTTTTTATTTTTTATATTTCCTGTAATTTTACAAAAATCATACTGAAATATTGTATGTTCTGTAGAATCAGCATGATATAGGGTTTCTCCATCTTTGCTCCAACACAATCCATTCGAAATAGTGAGATGATCTATTTTTGTACTGCACTTCAAATTATGATCAATGCAATACAATTTAGCATGTTGCTCTGGCGAATTTCTTTGTTCTACCATAGTGCCAGCCCAGAATCTTCCTTGATGATCAGATCTTCCATCATTAAAACGATTGCCTTGTACTGGTTTATTATTTTTAAAAATCCAATGTATTTTGGTAGATTCTATGTTGTACTCTGCAATGCCATGTTCAAAGGCAGCAATAATATGATCTTTTTTATTTGAAAAAGCGAAACTTGCCATACGGTATGGTAAAGAAAATTTTTCTATTTTATGTGTAAAAATTTGATAACGAAATAAACATGCGGCTTCTATATCTAACCAATAAATAGCAGACATTTCAGTATGCCAAAGTACATTTTCACCCAATATATTTTTAACCGAAATGGTAAATAATAATGAGCCAATTTTCGGTTTCTGCATAGATAAATACTCTTTGGATTCAGAACAATTGATGGAAAATTAGTTTTTTACTACATCCAAAAATTACGTAAATTTATAAAGTAACTGATATTGTTTTCGACAATTTACTCAAATGTTGAATTTTTATTTTTACTTCATCCAGACTATCATTTTCTGCATATAAATGATTTCCAATAGCAATAGCAGACGCTCCACTACTTAACCATTTAATACCATTACTCATATTTACTCCACCGACAGGAACAATATGGACATCTTTAGGTAAAACGGTTTTTAATGCAATTAAATGTTCTATACCATAAGTTGTAGCGGGGAATAACTTTAACCATTTAGCTCCTGCATTATAGGCAGTATATGCTTCTGTAGCCGAAGATACTCCGGGTAGTACGACTAAACCCGCTTCTTTACAATATTTAATTAATTGAATGTCACAATGTGGGGATACTATTAGTTTAGCACCTGCATTCGTAATTTCTTTTACTTGTTCAATTGAATAAACAGTTCCCGCACCAATTAAACAGTCATGAGGTAAACAATTAATCATTATTTTAATACATTCAACTGCATTTGGTCTGTTTAGTGGCACTTCAATAACACGTACGCCATGCTGGTATAAACTAGTAACAACCTCTTGCACCACATCAATTGAAATGCCACGTAATATGGAAATTATCGGAAATTCATTTAAATATTTGTTCAAAATACTCTCTCAAATGTCAGTAATAATTAAATCATGAAACAACTCTATTTTTCTAATGAGATACTATAGTTATAAGCCTCATAAAAACCTAACAAAGTCATTTCCGTTAAATCACAGACTTCAGTTTTTACACCTTGTATATTTAATACTGTAGAGAAACAATTACTCAAATGAGAAGATCCTATTATATGTATTTTATCAAAATTGTTTATGTCCCAATCTTTAGTATGTATAGCAGCACGCACGTCACTTCCTATTAATATACCAGATAAGTAAGAGTTGGCTTGATTGGACGATAATTCTCCAAATATTTGTTTGCTTCTAACACTAAAGAGGCCATGTGTAAAACTGCCTAATTCGCTTTTTAAAGTAAATTTCGCACCTTGAATAAATGCCGCATGATCAAACTCAGTACCTTCATCTTGAATGAGTACACTATGATGAACTAACAAATCATACAATTCACCTGTCATTGCTGTTTTAAAAAGTATTATTTTACCATGTTCTACTAACACCCATTTAGTATGCGTTCCAGGTAAACAAATTAGATGTTTTTCTTTTTTAAAATCAGGATTCGATAAAAGCCACCCCAATATTTGCAACTCTTCCCCACGCATCACTTCATGGTTATTATTAGATAAGTAACAGCTGACACCGGGAATTACGCGTACTAAATGATCGGCACTTACAAACGTTTTACAATTTTTGATAACTTCATTAGGAGAAACTGGACAACTTATATACTTCGTTTCCTTCCAACCGATGCTTGAACCAATCTGTCCTGACATAAATATAGGAAATTTACCATATTGCCTCTCCCAATTACTAATATTTACCAATAAAGTTTGTTCAAATGTATTACTAATTTTGTTAACACCTAAACCAAATGATTTTTGCATTAACACTATAGAACCATCGGATAAAACTTTGCATAAGTATGAACGTAAACAGCTCGTTCCCCAATCAATGGCTACAAAATATTCAGGATTCGACAATTAAGTTTTTCCTCCATCGATATGAATACTTTGTCCTGTTATTAATGAGCTATCATCAGATGCTAAAAAAATAGCTAATTTAGCAATGTCATCTGGATAAATGCGCTGCTTAATTGCCATAGATTGTGTCCAATCGTGTTCGGCTTTCTCTGTTAACCAACTGCCAAGTTGTCTATTGGTTGCAACCCAACCAGGCAGAATTGCATTAACGCGAATATTATTTTCACCAAAATCATCGGCTAACGATTTTGTCATACCAATGAGACCTGCTTTAGCTGTGGTATATCCAACTAGTTGTTTATCTCCAAGTAAAGCTAAAACTGAGCTAAAATTTATAATGCTGCCAGATTGATTCTTTTTCATTATTTTATAAGCCGCTTGTGACGCAAAAAAAGCAGGATCTAAATTGATTTTCATACATTCATGCCAATGTCGTTTAGTTACCAATTCACTACTTTGTCGCATATCATTAGCGACATTATTAATCAACACATCAAGATCCCCAAAATACTCAGCGGAATCCCTTATAGCTAGTTGTAATGAATCAATGTTTGTAACATCAACTTCATTAAACCAAATATTGTGTTGAGGCATATCCTTTATTAATTCATTAGCAGCGACTTTATTTATATCTATAAATGCAACTTTTGCACCTTGCGATATAAATGCTCTAACCATTGCTGCACCTATCCCTGTTGCCCCACCGGTTACAAAAATTACTTTATTTATTAAATTTTTATATAGAGTCACATCACTCACTTTACTTATTCCATATCTATTTGTTAATTTTATCCTAGTTAACCTTTGTATTTTTACGCATAATTAAACGTTGAGTTAAATAGTAATTTAATAATATTAATATGATTGTATATTTTAATGTTATATCATATTTATATGGTAGATAATAGGTAGGGTATATCCTCAAATGAGTGATACAACAAAGCAGAACTTAACTGTAAGGTTAACCCATGATTTAGGGATAGATATTGTAAGAGGGGTATATCCTATAGGAACAGGAGTTCCTTCAGAAGCAGAGCTTTGTACCCAATACAACGTAAGTAGAAGTTGTATTCGAGAAGCAGTAAAAATGCTTTCGGCAAAAGGCTTAATTTCATCTCGCCCTAAACAAGGGATCCGTGTTCTACCTGAAACTAGTTGGAACATGTTTGATACTGACGTCTTAAAGTGGATATTAGGAAGTAAGCCATCACTAACTTTACTCAAAGAATTCACACAAATGCGTCTAGCTATTGAACCACAATCAGCTGTATTAGCATGCTTAAATGCAACGGATATGCAACTCCAAGATATAGAGAAAGCACTCGATAGAATGAAAGATGCTGAACAAGGACTAGATGACACTCTTCAAGCTGACATTGCTTTTCATACCAGTATATTAGTAGCTAGTGGTAATCGATTCTTTGTACAACTTTCTGACTTCATTAGCACAGCCCTGCATGTAAGCATTCGATACACGAATAGAATAAAAGGGGTATCTGGTCCTGATGTGGAAAAACACTCAGATATATACAATATGATCAAATCAAGAGATCCAGAAAAAGCTCAAAAAGCCGTTTTTAAAATACTTCATGAAGCTTTAGCTCTAATTGAATCTCAACTATAATTATTTAACCATAACTAATTGAAAATATTTAATTAATGTAAAAGGTATTGTCTGCAATTTAAAAAAAAGAGATGACTATTCAAACCACTATGGTTTTAAAGGGGCCCACCCTGCAGGAGTCGAACCTGCGGCCTCGGCCTCCGGAGGGTTATCCGGTTAAATATTATAATGTGTTATTAATCAGCCTTAACATTAATTAATTGATAAATATAAATAAAATAAATATCAATAACGTGAAGTATTAGCACCAAGTGATAAAGTTTTGTCACAAAATTTAGATTTTAAATTGATCTATAACGATCATTTTTGACCTAGTCCCTAGATTTTTAGATGCAATTTATCCGTAAATAATAAATTTTTTGATAATGATAAACAGTCTATAAGTTGTTATTTACAAATACAGCCTATATGCTGTATTCTAGCAATACAGCCTGTAAGTTGTTTTTGGTGATATAAAATGAACTACACAATTAATACCTTAGATCAGCTTCAATCGATTTTAGTTGGATTTAGAAAGTCCAACGGGCTTTCGCAAAAAGCCCTTGCTGAAAAACTTGGTATTAGCCAACAAAGTTATCAAGCATTAGAAAGTGCGCCACAAAAAGTAACTTTAGACCGTTTATATAAAGTGCTATTGATCTTGGGTATTAAATTGCAGTTTGTCGATAATAAAAAAACGCATAATGATACAGCCGCCAATCAAGAAAAACATCAGGATGAGTGGTAATGGCTAAGCGTAAAGTGGGTTTATTAGCCCTATGGATGAACGGTGAATTTGTCGGTAATTGGCGAATAAAATCAGGTATTGATGAATTGCAATATGCTGATGAATGGATAGCAAATCCTCGCGGGCGTCCATTATCGTTGTCATTACCATTTACACCCGGTAACCAAATCATTAAAGGTGACGTAGTATCGAGTTATTTTGATAATTTGTTGCCTGATAGCCGGGCTATTCGCGAACGTTTAGCAAGACGATTTAACACGACAAGCGTAAAAGCTTTTGATTTACTTGTTGAGCTTGGTCGAGACTGCGTTGGTGCTATTCAACTACTACCTGAAGGTGAGCAACCTCAAAATATAAAATGTATACAATATAAACCGCTAGATGAATTTCAAGTCGCAGAAATGCTCGCTAAAGCGGTCGATACTTATCCTTTAGGTCGATTAGAAGATGATGATTTGTTGAGAATATCGCTAGCGGGTGCACAAGAAAAAACCGCGCTACTTTGGCATAACAATCAATGGTGTGAACCTTTAGGTGAAACGCCTACTACGCATATATTCAAACTGCCTATGGGCTTGGTTGGCAATATGAAAGCAGATATGCTCGCATCGGTTGAAAACGAGTGGCTTTGTTCAAAAATAATGGCTGAATTTGACGTACCGATTGCGCATTGTGATATTGGCGTTTTTAACGGTAGAAAAGCGCTCATAGTTCAGCGATTTGATCGTAAATTATCTGTTGATGGTTCATGGATTATTCGCTTGCCGCAAGAAGACTTTTGTCAGGCAAAAGGTTTGTCGTCATTGCTTAAGTATCAAAACGATGGTGGCTTAAGTATAGATGATTGCATGAGGCTGCTTTCAAATAGTAATAATGCTGTTATTGATAAGCGAAATTTCTTTAGAGCTCAAATTATATTTTACTTATTGGCGGCAACCGATGGACACGCCAAAAACTTTAGTATTACGCATTTACCAAATAACCAGTACAAACTAACACCGCTATATGACGTTTTATCAATACACCCACTGATTGGCAATAAAGTAAATCAGATACCCAAACAAAAAGTAAAAATGGCGATGGCCTTTCGAGGAAGAAAAGCAATGGGTGGCCAAAATTACTATCAGTTGCAAAAAATACAATATCGACATTTTATTAGCCAAGGGAAAAATGTTGGGTTTACAGAACAAGAAGTTATCGGGATGATTGACTCAGTAGTGAGGCAAGTTAGTTCTGTTATCGAAAATGTTAGCGCATTATTACCTGTATACTTTCCTAAGACATTATCAGATACAATTTTTGCAGGCATGAAAGCCCAAGCGAATAAGTTAACAATAATACACTAGTGGAAATATTGAAAAATACTGCTCTACTAACTGTTTGAGTCGATTAACTCAAACAACCTATGGAGGCGGAAATTTTACAGATTTAGCATTCCTATAAGTATTAATGACTATGCGGTGCGAACGAGGATAAATTTGCCGCGTTGCACTATACCCGTGTTTTGGCTGAAATTTCGGGTATTATTTACCGTAAAAGTGGTCGTTTTCATATTAAAAAAGCGGCGCAAAAGCAGTATCAAACACATGGTGTTAAAGCGTTTTTCCTGGCCATGCTTGAAGCCGTTGCTAGCAAGTACAATTGGGGCTACCTAGATGGTTGGGAAAATGATGTCGAATTGCGCACCTTCTGGTTGTTTATGCTTTGGCGCCTGCAAAGCCAATGGTCTTATACAAATTGATTTTTTGAAAAAAATTAAGCGTAATATCGAGTATTTTAAAGGCAAAAAAATCTCGATTTAACTCAGTTACTTGATGAATATGCTGCTCTAGCTGAAGGAGATGAAGAAGCTCAACGTCAGTTGAAATCGGTCATAGAGAATAGGGCTTGATAGATTTTTATTGGCAAAAAAATTAATTTTCTAAAACATAATCTACAGTTAGCACTTATTTAAAGATAAAGTTAGAGGGTCAAGTGATGAATAAATATGGTGAAGCAAATGGCCTGTTAAAAGATGTTAAAGCAAATGATACTTTCAGTGATGAAGAATCTCTACTATCTGTTATTGAAGAAGATTGCGAATTAGAAAATATTTTGACTCATCGAAAAAATCAAGATGAAATTGAGATAGATATCGATAACTTGTAACGGTTTAGGCGAATAGTGGAACCTGCTAGCGAATGTTTGCTAACTGATAAGAGCGGGCATTCAATTTTTTCTATATTCAATTAATTGGTGAAGATTCAAAGTAGGCTATTAGTTCGCTAGGATCTCTTAATTCAATTATGTATAAATTTACGCTAAAACTATACATATCTCAGTTGTCATGTATAATTTATCCATAATTTAATACATATTAAGACTAACAAATATAGAAAAGGCTGAAATTTAGTTATGTCCCATAATCTTGCTCTACTTCCACTTGCCAATATAGAGCTGTGGGAAACTCGTGGGGTACTCAAAAAAACTGCTGAGGCACATCGATATTTGGCTGAGCTCAAAGGGGTGGCAGCGAGTATTCCCAATGAAGCCATCTTGATTAACACTCTGGCCTTGCAAGAAGCCAAAGACAGCTCAGAAATAGAGAACATAGTCACCACACACGATGAACTCTACAAAGCTAACTTATTTGCAGAAGCCATTACCAATCCAGCTACCAAAGAAGTGCAAGATTACGCCTTTGCTCTAAAGCAAGGTTTTCATATCGCGCGGCAAAATAAATTGATCCGCCTAAGCGATATTCTTGCTGTACAACAAAACCTAGAGCACAATAATGCTGGACTGCGTAAATTGCCAGGCACCGATTTAAAAAACGCCCGTACTGGTGAAGTAGTCTATACGCCGCCACAACATGCCGATGACATTGCTGCACTAATGGATAACCTCATTCAGTTTACCAACAACGATGATCTGTGCGATGCCGATCCGTTAGTCAAAATGGCCATTATTCACCATCAATTTGAGAGCATTCACCCTTTCTATGATGGTAATGGTCGCACTGGCCGTATTTTAAATATCTTGTATTTAATCACCCAAGACTTACTTAATCTGCCAGTATTGTATTTAAGCCGTTTTATTATTCACCATAAAGCAGATTACTACGCCAATTTGCAAACAGTCAGAGACACCGGCAACTGGGAGCCTTGGCTATTGTTTATGCTTGACGGTATCATCGACACAGCGCAGAACACCATTTCACTGATCACTGAGATGAAAACCCTAATGGAGAAGGTAAAACACGGCATTCGCGAACAATTACCCAAGCTGTACAGTCAAGATTTGCTTAACAACCTGTTTAATCACCCATACACAAAAATAGACTTTATTGTCGAAGACTTAGGCGTAACACGAATAACCGCTACCAAGTATTTAGAGCAATTGGTAGCGCACGATTTTTTGGCAAAACAGAAGGTGGGGCGAGCCAACTATTACATCAACGAACCTTTATGCAAATTATTGATAGCACATGGCTAGTAAGCTTTAGTGAAGGATCATTGATATAGCCAAGCAGTATTTTTCATTTTAAAACCGTTACATAACGTATCATGTTATCTTTTTTATAGCCTAAAAAATAATACAGCATTTCTAATGCGTACTATTATCTTCATTACTAGCTTCCTCCAAAAAAAGCATCAAAGACTATAAATTGTAACGCAATAAAACCTATAAATAAAATGACATTAAAACCTGTAAATGGTATAACTATAAAACCTAGAGGTGATAATTGGTAATTATCGCAAGTAATAGTTGGAGCGAATATGAATGTCATTTCAAAAAAACTAGCAGATTCACTTGAGCAATTACAACAGCTTCAGGAGTCAGGCGTTGCAGCCATCCAATCAAAGCAACTCAGCAGAGTACATCGAGAGCGACTATTGAAGCATGGGTTTATTCGCGAAGTTATACGAGGCTGGTATATACCGGCGATGCCTGATGAAAAGCCTGGCGATAGTACATCTTGGTATACCTCTTTCTGGGATTTTTGCGGCGCATATTTATCTGAACGGTTCGACAATTCCTGGTGCCTATCACCTGAGCAATCAATTAGTCTGCATATCGGCGATAGAACCGTACCTCAGCAATTGCTCTTGCGCTCACCCAAAGGCAATAATAAACCCACTGCCTTCCTGCACAACACCTCGATTTTTGATGTCAGGTTGAACATGCCAGCCGCAGAACACATTGAAAACTTGGAAGGGCTCAATGTTTACAGCTTGGCCTCAGCACTGGTTTATTGCTCGGCGAATCAGTTTCAAAATGCGCCCATCCAAATGCGTACCGCCTTATCAATGGTGACAGATGCATCTGATGTGTTATCCGTTTTACTTGCAGGTAATCATAGTGTGATTGCTGGCCGCTTAGTAGGGGCTTTTAGAAATATTAGCCGAGATTTGATTGCTGACAATATCTTAAAAGGCATGCAAGCGGCCGATTTGAAAGTACAAGAAGAAGACCCATTTACAGCGAAGGCTCAGATACGCTTTGGTCGTCGCGATGTTTCGCCCTATGTTAATCGCATGCGGTTGATGTGGGCGCAAATGCGTGAAAATGTTATTGCACACTTTCCAGAACAGGCACACCAAGCCGTCGACATCGAAACTTACATGGCCGAAGTGGAAGACAAATACGTCACAGATGCCTACCACTCACTGTCCATTGAAGGTTATTGGGTAACTCGCGAACTGATTGAACTGGTTCGTTCTGGCCGTTGGTCGGCTGAGGGCTCCTGGCAAACTGAAGGCTCTGATGAGAGCAAAAAACACTTAGATGCGATGGCCGCAAAAGGCTACTGGGACGCGTTTCAGGAAGTGAAAAAAGCTGTAAGGACGGTATTGGAAGGCCAGAACCCTGGTGAAGTATTGGAACAAACGCACAATGATTGGTATCTCGCTTTATTTGGTCCAAGTGTGGCCGCTGGTATTATTAAACAATCGGACCTGGCTGGTTACCGGACGGGCCCTGTCTATATTCGCCAGAGTATGCATACACCACCTAATAGGGAAGCAGTTCGCGATATGATGCCGACTTTATTCGACTTACTCGCAGAAGAGGAAAATGCGGCAGTTAGGGTCGTACTGGGCCATTTTATTTTCGTCTACATCCACCCATATTTTGATGGTAATGGCAGAATGGGAAGGTTCATTATGAATCTAATGATGGCCTCAGGCGGTTACCCTTGGACAGTTGTACCTGTTGAGTGTCGAGATGACTATATGCAAGCATTGGAAGCAGCTAGCGTTGGACAAGACATTGTGCCGTTTACAAAGTTTTTAGCGTCATTATTATAAGGTGCTTAAGTTCTTTAAAAGTCCAATTTTTTCCACTCCTTGCTCAAGTATGGTAAACGAAATGCTAACCAAGAGGAAAGTTTTGACAGACGTTATTTTATTGCGACAACTAACTATCATGAAAAATTCGATTATGCGGTTGCGCGGCGCTTTGAATTCGAAATAAAATTAGATTATTTGTTACCGAAGCAAGCGCTAAATTTACATGAACAATTGGTTATTAAAGTTAGTCAGTTGGCAAAAGATAAATTGCTACGATTAACTTGCTTAACACTGGGAGATTTTAACATCGTGGCCAGAAATGTGCGATATTGGGTAAATTTGACGAATCAACTATACCGGAGTTGTTAAACCAAGTACCCACTTACAAAGGGATCATTAAAAAGGCAATAGGGGTTTTTCAATAATGATCCTGTATTAATAAGTGTCTTTAAAATGAGAAGTTGATATATTTTATGTGAGCTTTAAACTCAGATTACATAATGTATTTCAGCAACTGTTCAGTCAATTCAATTGGGCATATTGCAATAACATTATGGTTTTCGAGTCTTTGATTTCTCCACTGGCTATTATTTCGTATGTCTGATTAAAGCCAAGCTCTAATACTAGTGCGTATTAATTGTGAAAGTTCAATTAACGCTTATAGTATATTTTTAATAAGAGACGATAATTGAACAGCAAGATCGCTGTTGATTATCAAATAAATTTGGTTACAATCTCGTCACAGAAAGAAGATGGTTAGTGAGTACTATTGGCTATTGGTCTTTAAAAATGGCCCACCCTGCAGGAGTCGAACCTGCGACCTCGGCCTCCGGAGGGCTATCCTGTTAAATATTATAATGAGTTATTAATCGGCGTTAACATTAATTAATTGATAAATATAAATAAAATAAATATCAATAACGTGAAGTATTAGCATCTATTAAGACCAACTGATAAAGTTTTGTCACAAAAATTAGATTTTAAACTGATCTATAACGATCATTTTTGACCTAGACCAAAAAATTTTATGAATACGATTTAACCGTAAATAATAAATTTTTCTGATAATGATAAACAGCCTATAAGTTGTTATTGCCAAATACAGCCTGTACGTTGTTATTAGTGACATAAAATGAACTACACAATACAGCTGCCAATCAAGAAAAACATCAGGATGATTGGTAATGGCTAAGCTTAAAGTTGGTTCATTAGCCCTATGGATAAACGGTGAATTTGTCGGTAATTGGCGAATTAAATCAGGTATTGATGAATTGCAATATGCTAATGGTGGATCAGTTTTAGTTGCTAATTGACATTAAGTACAACAAAACAGGGCGAGAACCTTTGTTTAGAGTAGAAATAAGCACTGCTGAGTCTGCCGAGGCTGCTGAAGAAATGAGGCTGATGAAGACTGCTATTATTGGTAAATCAGGAACAGCCAAGCAAGGTGTTATTGATATGTATAAATTCGCCAAAGAAAACGGCTATTTCGGTAAGTAAAACTTGCATTAATCGTGTACACGAGAATAATAATCGGTATTGAAATTAAACGAATTTAAGTAAGGAATGAAAGATGTTAAGTAAAGAAAAAAAAC
>Ga0316206_1002098_pt1 | contig 14599 bp, 14 predicted proteins | sample 6monthpyrite_MG_FD_204942 | JGI IMG/M metagenome (GOLD analysis project Ga0316206, IMG submission 204942) | Microbial mat bacterial communities from mineral coupon in-situ incubated in ocean water Damariscotta River, Maine, United States -... | ecosystem: Environmental > Aquatic > Marine >...
CAGAACGCTGGGATGAAAAATACCCCCAAATCAGCAAATCCTGGCGCGCTCACTGGCAAAACCTGAACACCTTGTTTGACTACCCAGATGATATTAGAAAAGCGATCTACACAACCAATGCGATCGAATCATTGAACAGCGTTATTCGTAAAGCCACAAAAAAACGAAAACTGTTTCCAACTGATGACTCGGCTAAAAAAGTGATTTATTTAGCGACTCAACAGGCTGCAAAAAAATGGACCATGCCCATTAGAAACTGGAAGCCTGCGTTGAATCGGTTTATGATTGAATTTGAAGAACGTTTAACTGACTATATTTAACTATGACAGTTACACAGAATTATTTACACCCTCAGATAACCATTAAACCCTCATTACCGTCACTATTATAATCACCGCTACCCAGTAAAATAAACTCAAACTCCCAATTGGCGCGCTTCACAGTAACCTGCATATTAGAGTGGCTATGTTCATTCTTTAAAGCCTAAATGTTTTTGCTCTCTCATCTATTTTTCGACTTAAAGATGATCTGAATGTAGCCAGGTCTAATTCATTAAAAATCACACGACCTAAATCGCCATCGAACAAGCTTGCTTTAGAATCCTTAGCTTTCTAAAGTAACACTTGATCTCTTTGAACTCATACGGTCCAATTTCTATTCAGCTTACAATACGAATTAGAACCTAATATTTTATTCGGTTTCGCCCTTCATTTTTGGCCATATATAACAGCTCATCTGCTTTTTTATAAAGTAAACTTTCATCCATATTACGCTTCTCCGCTTCATAGGAAACAAGGCCACCGGAGACTGTCAGCACATTAAAAGGCGGGTTCTCTAAATGCTCAATTTTTAATGACGACATTTTATCTATAATTTTCTGAGAAAACTCAACTGCCTTCTCTTTATTTTCACTTGTAAAGACAGCAACAAATTCTTCACCTCCCATTCGAAATATAAAATCACTCGGCCGAAGAAACATAGAAGTCAGTGCTGCTGCAACCTCTTTTAGCGCAACATCACCCAGTTGATGCCCGTATGTATCGTTATACCGTTTAAAGTAATCAATATCGATAAGAACATAGTTAAAGAACAGCGCATTACGTTCTGCCCGTTTTATTTCAATATTTATATTTTGCGAATAATAGCGCCTATTATGCAGTTGAGTCAGCTCATCGGTTATAGATAGATTTTCAACTTTTTTAACCATTTCCTCAAGCTCTTTTGTTCGGAACCTGACCTGATCTTCCAGAGAATCACTTAATACCTCCAGCTTTTTCTTATCAGTAATCTCATGCCTGATAGCGCTATAACCACTAATACTTCCATCATCATTAAACTCCGGTGAGATAGTTACATCAACCCAATAATAGCCATTGCTTTTAGTTGCATTTTTTATCTCACCTCTCCACTCCTTACCAGATTGAATAGTGGCCCAAACATCTCTAAAGACATCCTTAGGCGTATCTGAGTGACGCACGATATTATGCGTCTTACCTATAAGCTCATCTTCTGAATAACCGGATATCTTACAAAAAGCATGACTTACATATGTAATTACACCGCGCACATCGGTTTTTGACGAAATGACATTTTTATCCAGCTTATCCATAAGCCTGGTCATGTCATTATTAACGGATTCCAGCTCATTGATATTCGCCTCAAGTTCATAATTCATATTACAGACCCGATAGTGAAGCTTAGCCTCCTTTTTATTTGTAAAGAAAAGTACAACAAATAACATAGTAATAAGGATATTTGACACAAGGATATTGTTAGAGTTATCGCTATCTTGACGTTTAAAATTATTGAGCAACACCGTATGCAAACTTTCTATACTTTTATCTATATATAGATTTTTATTTTCTTCTTTTAGAGCCTGCATTATTTCATGACCTTCAAACAATACTTCTATATGCTTGTATAATTGTTTGATCGCCTCAGAAAGCACCTTACTCGACAAGACCATTTCTTTAATGGCCTGCGCTTTACTCCGTATTACATTAATCTCAGAGAGTCCGTCGTAATTAAGAAGCGATATCATGCGAATAACACCGTCAAGAAGCCTTATAAGTTCTTTTTCTTTCTTGCCGACCTTATTCTCATTAATTAATTTCTGAACATGCTCATGCATATCATAAATAAGACGTGTAGAATTGACCGTTAGGCTATTCCAGGACTTATAACGTTCAACATATTCCTGAGATGTAACCCAGTCATTTTGAAGTTTTTTAAAATGAACAGAAAAATTTCCTGTATTCATTTTTGTATCTTGATTGGCATAAGATTGAATTTTATTTAAAATAGCATTGAACTGCTGAGTATTTTTAACAATCTCATCATAACTTTGATAATTGTTTTTTATATCAAAAATTATATCTATTTTTTGATGGATTATATTTAATGACTTTAATTGAATAAGTAATTCATACCCCTTATCTGAACTATCTTTAATATAACCTATATAAATGGCTTCAGCCAGGAAGACAAATAACAGAATAATTAGTAATTTATTCACCCTGGGTGATGGGCAGTTTTCTTTTAACTCTTTACTCATGTACCTTTCCCGTTAAGGTTTTTAAAAATAAAACTATTTTATTTATGTCACCCTCATCTAACTTTCGCCCTAACTGTAGATTGACCATAATTTCCACCGCTTCTTTTAGGGTGCTAACACTTCCATCATGGAAATAGGGCGCGGTTTTATTTACATTTCTTAGGCTCGGAACTTTGAAGGTATACTTATCAAAAACTTTTTTAGTAATCTCATAACGCCCCAGATCAACCTCACCTTTTGATTCAAACTTTTCAAACATTCCGAGTTTTTGAAACAGAGTACCACCAATATTAATACCGTTATGGCAAGCTATACACCCCTTTGTCTTAAATAAATTTAAACCTTCTTTTTCCTGCGCATTAAGCGCATTTTCATCACCTCTTAAATACAAATCAAACTTTGAGTCCGGAGTAATTAATGTTTTTTCAAACTCCGCGATTACATCTGCTAAATTATCAGCGGTCACGCCATCATCATAGAGCGCGTTAAATTGATCATTGTATGATTTTTTTTGCTTAAGTTTTAACACAACAGATTCTAGTGTTTCATTCATCTCGTCCCTATTTGTAATAGGGAATAAAACCTGGTCTTTTAAACTCTTCGCCCGCCCATCCCAAAATTGCACAAAATTATAACGGGCATTCCAAACTGTTGGCGTGTTTCTTTTTCCTATGGCATTATCAATACCAATAGATTTCGGCCGATTATCAACCCCATATTTCAAGAGAGAGTGACATGTTGCACATGAGACACTTTGGTCTTTAGACAGTATGGGGTCATGAAAAAGAAGCTTTCCTAGACTGGCTTTTCCACTTAATGCTCCATTAGCATGTGGCAATGCTTCAAAAAGATTCTCTTTGGCATCTAAGTTACCAACAAGTAAAAGCGTCAACAGGCCATAAATAGCCAACCTCATATATACCCTCATGTATTTGCACCTGGTTCTCACAATATATAGATTATAATGCAATATATTAAAATTTTTGGGTATCACCCCCTTAATCCACATCCTAACGTCCATCAATCTGCTAAAAGTTACGGCATATCAACGTATAAATTTTATAATTCAAGGATCAGTGACAAGCATGAATTATTAACATTATTATTTTTCACCGATCCCTTTATTGTCCCTACTCTTTATGAATCAAAAGGGTCAAAATGAACCTCCCCCAGTTCAACGGACACTTTTAATCAGAGACTAAGGTCTCTCAGAGGCGTGTCCCAATGAGCAATAAACGTAAGCCCTATACTACGTATACAAAAGAGTTGAAGCGAGAAGCACTACGTTTGATGGATGAATCAAGCGTTAGTGGGTCAGGCTGGAACCCTGTACTCTCTACTCTCTAACCACACCACCCCAACCGCCTCCCCCCATCATAAGACCTTGCAAGTTTTGCCTTAACCAACGCATCCGCCAGGTTTTTACCATCTACATACACCGCGGCCAAAAGTCGGAAGTATTTACCCCGCTTAATTTTTCTCAGCTCAATCACCTGGCCAGCACGTAAAAATTCTACGGTAAACTGTTTGGCCTTAAGGGCAGCGGCTTTCTCTGCTGCACACTTGCCCCGTAACTCCGGCGCATCGACACCCAGCACCCGGATGGAAACCTGCTTGCCAATCACATCCGGCCAGTGTTTTATATTCACTTTAAACGTATCCGCATCGTAGATGCTGGTAATGTCTGAAACAACCACATCACCATAAAATGGATTAGCCGCAGAAACTGATAAAGACACGACATATGAAACCAGAAACAATAAGACAAGGGCGTACTTCATTATGCTATTAAGTCATATTAAATTTTCTTTACTGAACGCTAAAAATTTAATAAACCAAATTCATCACACCCTATACAAAACCCCAGATTTCTTATCACCGTTTTTTTATCGCCATTTTTTTGATCGCCTGATTTATTTTCGCCAGATTTACTTAGGTGGATCATGAATGAAAGTTATTCGCATTTGGATAAAATAGAAAGCATTTTTAACTTGGGTGCCTTTGTTATCCTTATTTGTTATCCTTATTTGTTATCCTTATTTGTTATCCTTGGAGATCCGCCACTTGATACGAGTCAGAATAATAAGCAGTTGGTGCTTATATGAAAGTTTATGGGACAGCAGTGAGTCTGACCCCATTGATCTTCTGTCATTATCTGTGCTGTGCAATGAGTGCACTGCACAATAAATTATTTTTATAATTAATTTCTGCAGAACGATAATAAAGCAATCGGCTCAGTCTCGATTACTGTTGATCCATGTTTTATTTAGCCAATTATCACAAAGCTATCACGAATGTATCACGCATTAATAACATCGTACTTTATACATTAAAACCCACGAACCAAGTGTGATTGACCCTGTCTAGTATTCTGTTCGTTAATTAACACAATGGAGAAAAAATGAGTTTAATCACTAAAACAACCGGCGCAGCACTTGCCCTCGCAGCGGCTACGATGGTGGGTTGCGTAAACGACACAACCACCAAAACATCGGCCAGTGCATCTGAAAACGTACATTGTTACAGCGTAAACAAATGCAAAGGCCACAACGATTGCAAAACAGCGAGCAATGCCTGTAAAGGTCATGCCTCTTGCAAAGGTCAGGGTTTTATCAGCATGTCAGCAAACGCTTGCGACCACGTTGGTGGCAAAGTCGGCACATAACATAGCACTACAGATCAAAACAAAACCACATATTAAAATTTAGGAGATACACACATGAGAAATTCAAAAAAAGTAATGGGCGCGGCTATGGCAATTGCAGCAGCGGGTATGTTAAGTGCAGCTGCACCCTCATTTGCAGAAGGTTCATCTAGCAGCAATGTTCACTGTTATGGTGTTAACAAGTGCAAAGGTCATAATGACTGCAAAACGGCAAGCAATGCCTGTAAAGGTCATGCTTCATGTAAGGGCAAGGGTTTTGTAGCCGTGTCTGAAAAAGCCTGTGATCATCTGGGTGGCAAAGTCGGTAAATAATGACTGAGCCCTGCATAAATGCAATGGTCATAATGCAGTGAAATTAATGCAACGAGGCAAGCAGTTTAACTACTTGCCTCGTTTGTATTATCGAACAAACTGACGGAAGTACAATATCATGACACGTCCCTTTCTGGGTTTTGGTCTTGGTCTTCGCACTGAGCACTACCCCTATATTATTGAACAAACACCGAACGTAGACTGGTTTGAAATACTCACCGAAAACTACATGGTAGCGGGTGGTAAGCCACTCGATTATCTAGACAAAATTCGTAACGATTACCCCATTGTTATGCACGGTGTTTCACTGTCTATTGGCAGTACAGATCGACTCGATGCCAGGTATTTAAAAAACTTTAAACAACTTATCCAACGCGTACAACCAGAATGGGTATCAGACCACCTATGCTGGTCCGGTGTAAATGGCACCAATAGCCACGACCTCCTACCCTTACCCTACAATGAAGAAACCATTGCGCATGTGGTACAGCGCGTGCAACAGGTACAGGATTATCTAGGCCGACGTATTCTACTGGAGAACCTCTCCAGTTATGTTACCTATAAAGATTCTGAGATGTCGGAATGGGAATTTTTTAATGAAATAGCACGCCGTGCTGACTGCCATATTTTACTCGATATCAATAATATTTTTGTCAGTGCGCATAATCATCAATTCAACCCGGTTGATTACATCAACGGCATTGATGTAGATAGAGTAATGCAATTTCACCTGGCGGGTCATAGCTACAATGGTGAAATGATAATTGATACCCATGATCACGCAGTCTGTGACCCTGTTTGGGCACTCTATGAAAGCGCGTTAAAACGCTTTGGTGCCGTCAGTACAATGATAGAACGCGACGATAATATTCCGCCGTTCGCACAACTACGCAAAGAGCTGGCGATAGCTGAAGACATTGCATCAAGAACACTATCAGCAGAGGCGTTACACATAAGCACAACATCAAACAACAATACTGAATTAAGCTATGAACAAACTGCGTAAACTACAGCACGAATTTCAAAATTACCTGCTAGGTGATGATAGCGAACAGCTTATTATCAAACGCGTAAAATCCACGCCACAACGCACAGCTGAACAGCGTATGTTATTTTATAGCAACGCTTATATCCTGCGTTTAAAAGAAGCACTGAGTAGTGATTATGAACGCCTGCATAGTTATCTGGGAGATGAACTCTTCGATACCTTGATGCTGCAATACATAAAACACTACCCATCAAAGCACCCTAGCCTCCGCTATTTCGGTCAATATATGGTGCAACTGGTAAAACAGCTGGAACCCTTTAAATCATTAGTCGAAGTCGCTGAAATTGCATCCATAGAACAGGCTTTTGCAAATAGTTTTGATGCCGCCGATTGCCACTGCGTCACTCAGCAACAACTCGCACAGCTAGCCCCTGAAGCATGGGCAACATTATCACTAAAATTTCATGATTCGGTTCAGTTACTACCGCAACGCTATAACAGCTTTCAGATATGGCAAGCACTAGATAAAGCACAAGCCCCTCCACAAAAAATGCCAGATGAGTGTACCTGGTTAATATGGCGACACAATCTAGTTAGTCATTATCGCGCACTGGAAAAAGCAGAACTTAGCGCATTAATAACCGCCAAAACAACCGGCAGCTTTGCCAGTGTATGTGAAGCATTACTCGAGCATTTTAGCGAAGAAGAAACACCCATGAGAGCCGTGGGTTATTTACAACAATGGATAAATGAACAGATGGTGTGTGAAATAAACTAATTTATTACGCAGATAGATCACAGACAAATACAAAACATAGGTCACAAATCAAGGAGCCTGACCCCAACTTTTTTAATGCAGGCAACATAAAAGCGACTCATGTTTTAGTTAAATAAAAGATTCGTTTATAAAGTTTGCCTGTTATAAAGCATAATTGAAAGTGTTGTTACTGAGATTAGGGCGTTTGCTTGCTAAGAAACAATTATTTAAGGTTTTGAAGGTAAACTTAAAGGTCTGGTCGGTTCTGTTTTGAGTTTAAAAACGGCCTGCAAGAAACTGGGATACAAACGAAATAATTTTCTGAAAAATTGTGAGCATTTTCTACTTAAAACTCTCATTTCAATACACCCTCCTCAGATTAATCATCGATTAACGGGCATTATTGCCTGGAATTGAGTCTGAAATATTTAGACCGACTATTTCATTACTTTTTCAGTTACCTTCAGCCTTTTTTATTATGTAATTCTTAATCATTAGAAAATTGAGATTATACTATATTTTACATTTTTAACTTGGGTGTCTTAGTTATCTGTTAGTTATCTGTTAGTTATCCAGGGTGTCTTAGTTATCTGAGTATACTGTCCACAGATAAGGCAGATAAGGATACCCTTCAAGTATTTTAACACTTGTTTATTTTTTAATGCCGCGTTTCTATTGGGGTAAGCCCTAGGTACTGTGCGGGTACGCCCCGATTATCTTCTATTAAAGGCTGCCCTAGACTTGGCCGCTATAAACCTATTTATACAAGTAGTGTGCTGGAAGCGCTTTTCAGTTACATATGTTTATGAGGGCGAGTGCGAGCGGTAAAGGTTATTTATCCGTCGTTCGATCTCGATGCTAAACCTTTTTAGGAGCTTTGAAAATGTTAGAACTTTCAAAAATGACCAAGTTAAGCCTGGCTGTGATGTCTTTGCTTTCGCTTGGTACATCGGTTGCGGTTGCAGACGATGACAATGATGGGGTGGAAATCACCTTTATCCATTCCGGCGATTTCCACGGTGATTACCATCCACATACTAATTCTCGCGGCGATGCTGCTGGTAGTCTGGAAGGTGGTATGGCGCGTGCAGTTACTGTCATCAAAAAAATTCGTCGCAAAGCAGACAATGTAATTCACGTACACACCGGTGACACCATTCACGGTAGTGGTGAAGCATCTATCACCAAGGGTATGAACATGATCCGGATGGTTGACCAGCTGGGTATCGACGTATCCACACCTGGTAACTGGGAATGGGCCTATACCCCTTACCGTTACATGCAGTTCTTTGGTGTACACGATAAGAAAAAGGGTGGAACCAACATGGATATCGTTGCGGACGCTGACTTTGATGTTAATGCACCGAAAGCAGTCAAGTACAAGAAAGGTTCAGCTTATGCCGAAGACAACGTAGGTGACGTACCTACATACGGTACCTCTTTCCGTAAAGTCAAGTATGTAGAAAGCTACAACGCAGACGGTACGCCTAACATGAAAACCGGCTACAACCGCTGGGGTATGGTGGCTGCCAATGCTTATCGCAACGGTACCTGGAGACTCGACCACGGTGTTGTAGAAAAAGGCACCGGTATGAACATCACCCCCCCTTATCGAATTATCAAAAAAGACGGTGTGAAAATCGGTTTCATCGGCTGTACCACTAACCGTGGTCCACAGGTGGTAAGTTCAACCATTACCACCGGTGTAAGCTTCTCCGGCTGTAAAGGTAACATCAAGTTCCCACAAAACCGTCCGATCGACTGGGATGACCTCAGTTACTCACACGGTGGTTCAAAAGCCAGTCCTGGTGGCCAGACCAAAGGCAACCCTGCCAGTGCAGGCACTCAGGCCGGTAACCGTAACGCTGCTGCAGAAATCGCTGATGATAATGCCGCTAAACCATTCGAGCCTACTGGCTGGGACAACATGCCTCACTGGGGTGGTATTTTCGGATACAAGGTTGTTAACGAAATCGAGAAATGGACCAACCATTTACGTAACGTAGAAGGTGTAGACCTGGTTGCTGTTATGTCTGAAGCCGGTATTGCAGAAAATATCTACGCGGCTGAAAACCTGGCGGGTATGAAGAACGGCCCTGACATCTACTTCTCTTCTGATATGCACGAAGAAACCAACTTCCCGGTAGTGGTTACTGACCCACGCGGCAAGAAGGTCATCATCATTGAGAACCCGGAAGATATCTCGCAAATCGGTAAGCTTAAAATCGAAGTAAAGAACGGTCGTATTACTGAGTGGAAATACAAAGGTATCGATATCGATGAAAGTATCCGAGAAAATCGTCGCATGGCAGACCTGACTGATCAACTCGACCAGGAAATTGTTGACAAGATTGCAGCCGGTGATGCATCGAATCCATACAACGACAACGTGATCCTGAATCAGTTAGATGAAGTGGTTGGTCAAACCAGCAACATCTCGTTGGAGCGTAACCGTTTCTCTAATGAATGGGATCCTGCCAACAAGATCATGCCAGGTGTGATCGAAGGTACAGGCCATGCGCTGGTTACGGACATGTTCCGCAAACTGACGGGTGCTGATGTCGGTGGTTTACGTGGTTTCCGCTACACCAACAGTGTACTGGATGGCGACGACATCACTTATGCATCGATGTACCACATGTTCCCAATTGGTGCGCAGGTTGCAGTTGCCGCCATTCCAACGACACCGGCTTCTGAAAAAGCACTGCCAACTGTGCAGTACTATGACGTAAGTGCGGGTTGTCAAACTGACATTGACTCCAACTGTAATGGTGTTGTGCTGTTCGACCAGGCTGACAACAAGCGTCACTTTGTTGGTTTCCCACGCAGCTTGCAGCAGGAAATGGAATTTGGCATGAACTCTAGCCACAATCCAAACATCCCTGCATGGGGTGGCGGTTGGTCATGGAACTACTCAGGTATTACCTGGGGTTCACAGCCTTCCGGTCCTCAGTTTGCAAGATTTGGTCAGAAAGAAAGTGCTCGTATTAGCGACATCACGCTTTATGATAATATTAATGGTAACAACGGTGCGATTGATCAATCAGCCGGTGCTAAAATTAATTACGCTTCTTACTACTACCATGCAGACTCAAACCGCATTAACCGTAACCAGATCGTAACCAAAGGCTTCTGTCTGAAGAAAGGTTATGCGTGGCCTGCGGAAAGAACCAAGTGTGCGGCCGAGAAAGGTGGTATCCAGATTCTGACCAAGACAGCTGCAGGTGACTACGTCATGGCAGACGGTATTGAGTATGAAGCGGGTATTGCCAGTGGTGATCTCCAGGTACTTGATGCAACTGAAGCCCTGGGTCGTTACATCAGTGATGCTTCCATCGATGTACATGACTGGGTTGGTGGCGCTAAAGGTGCATTGCTGCATACAGCAGCGGGATTGAATGGTACGTTCGAAGGTAATGACTTTGTTTACCCGCGTGCGAACCTGATCAAGGCTGACGGCACACCCGGTAATGACATGATTGACTGTACTATCGAGTTTGGTTCACCGTGTATTCAGCCTTTCCGTGGTGCAGAAGCCGGTCTGGGTATTCATACCAGCCTGCCTGCTGGCTACATTAAAGGTACTGCCGACACGCCTTCTAGTAAAGGTGGAGATGACGATTAATATAATCGTTTAGAGTAGTAAACTTTTAAAGAAGTACTTAAAGATGTAAAAACTGACCCGCTCTTCGGAGCGGGTCTTTTTAATTTAATTCTAAAGTTGTTGTCTCAATTATGAAAATCAATACGGTTTCATGTGGCTCAGTTTTATATCGTTATTCAGGTTATAGAGATAACATTGCCTGCATGATACGGGCTAAAGTATACTGAGTTATTGATACTGCTAAGTATTTTCGATGTTCGATGTTCGATGTTCGATGTTCGATGTTCGGTGAACATGAAATGCAGTATGAACAAAATGGATAACAACTTAAAAGTGGTTGGTTATGAAAAAAATTTCTACAATATTTCTTCCCCTTGCGTGTATTACCCTGTTATTAATTATGGGCAAAGTTTCTGCAAGTACACAACATCATGAGCATCAAATGAAAGATTCTGATGTAATGCATCACGAAGACCTGAGCTTTGCTGGCAGTGAAAATGCTGTAACACAAACTTCAAGAGATGGGCTATACAAAGTATCTTTATTTAGTAACCCTAAACCCATTCCACTACAAAAAATTCATAGCTGGACACTGCGCGTTGCAACAGCTGATGGTAAACCCGCTGAAAATTTAAAAATATTTGTGAATGGTGGTATGCCCATGCATCGACATGGATTTCCTACCAGGCCTAAAGTGTCAGACCACCTTGGTAATGGCGATTATCGTGTGGATGGTATTAAATTTAATATGGTTGGCCACTGGGAAATGCGGTTTAACATCACGGAAAAAGATAAGACTGCAGGGCATGGCAAGAAAGATAGAATCATTTTTAATATACAACTTAAATAATTTTGACAGTTTCAAAAATGCTACGCGTTTCTGATGCGGCGTTAAAAATGAACTCAAAATGCTCATTTGCACTATGTAAACTTCGCCTTACCGCTCGTTTTTACCTTGCCTCAGCTTCGCTCTCAATTTTTGAAACCGCTTTTACTTAACATTAAATTGTACGACAGGTTGGATAGATGACAAAAATAACACTCACGTCAATTATCAGTATTGTTTTTTTAGTTGCTGGCTATGCTTCAAATGCGTCAGCCGAACAAAAACAACAAACGGATATGGACCATGATATGTCTATGCACGGTAGCACCTCTACTGGTCATGACTGGGATGATGACTGGGATGCAGCTGATTTAAGGGTTTTGCGTCGCCTCTCGATTGCAAGTTTGCCAGAGTCTCCACACGTCAATAGCAACGCAGTTGCCAAAAATCCCGTTGCTATGGAGTTGGGTCAGAGAATATTTTTTGACAAACGTTTTAGTGCAAATGGACAGGTGGCCTGTGCCAGTTGCCACAAACCAGAATTGTATTTTACTGATGGGCTTAAGACTTCTCAGGGTGTAGGCACGGTGGCTCGCAATGCGCCAACGATAGTCGGTGCCAGTTACCACGTCTGGTTTTTTCATGATGGACGTGCTGACAGTTTATGGTCGCAGGCATTAGGTCCACTGGAACACCCATTAGAGCATGGCGGCACCCGTTCTCAGTACGCACACCTTATTTATGCCGATAAAACGTTACGCCAGCTTTATGAAAAATTGTTCGGCCCTATGCCAAATTTATCGGATAGTAACCGATTCCCAGCCAATGCGGCACCGATTAGAAGTAACAGAGCAGCAACAAATAACTGGAACAAAATGAAACCCGCCGATCGCAAAGCAATAACGCAGGTATTTGTAAATATGGGTAAAGCGATTGAGGCCTATGAGAGAAAATTAATTCCAGGGCCGAGTAAATTTGATCGCTACGTTGAAGCCGCTGTTAAGAAAGATAAAGCTAAAATGAAAAATCTTTTTTCTGATAAAGAATTAGCTGGCCTACAAACTTTCATGGGCAAAGGCAATTGCATGATTTGTCACAATGGCCCTATGTTTACAGATTTTGGTTTTCATAACACCGCCACGCCACCAAGAGATGTAAGAAAATACGATTTTGGTCGCTCTAAAGGGATTCATAAACTAAAGAAAAGTCCATTTAACTGCCTGGGCGAATATAATGATGCAAAAGAAAAGCAGTGTGATGAACTAAAATATTTAGTGATTCATAAAGAAGAAATCTATGCCGCGTTTAAAACCCCCAGTCTGCGCAATGTAAGCAAAACCGCTCCCTATATGCATGCGGGCCAATATAAAACATTGCCTGATGTGTTAAAGCATTATGCGGAGCCACCCCCTACTAAAGTGGGTATGAGTGATTTGTTGCCCGTTAAGCTGGATGATAAAGACCTGCTGCAACTAGAAGCGTTCTTACATACGCTAGACAGCGAAATTGAAGCCGATCCACGCTGGTTAAAAGCACCTTAAATTAACCACAAATTCAGTGGATTTCCGGGGACAGTATATCTATTTATTTCTGTATTTCTGGGGACAGTATGAACCTCCCCCAGTTTAACGGACGATTTAAATGCAGGTATATTTTTCTTCATATTCTACCTGTGTTAGGTAGTGTAAAAAAAGCAGGTTTTATCGAGACACCCATAATAACAAAAGACCAATATTTAACCTAAATCTTTATTTTTATTGATTTCTTATTATGGGTGTCTTAGTTATTGTCTTAGTTATTGATTGGCAATCAGAAAAACCTACAATGATAGCCCCAGCCATTACTTCTCTTTCACTTCTGACTATTCATCATCAGGCCTGGTTAGAGTTTACTTTCTAACTTCACCATCACCGAGGTAATAATCATCAACAATATCACTGCCGACGTAAAATAAAACATCCCTAATTCAATTTCCACAGAAGCTAATGCACCCAGCTTAACCGTCATAATTAAAATCGCAATCACAAAAACATCCAGCATTGACCAACGCCCATAGCGATGCATTAAATGAAGGTATTTCGAGTAAGCCCGGTTATCTACCGCTTTCCTGGCTGAGAGTAAAAACAAGTAATAAAGCTTTAATAAAGGCAAGACAATACTGAATAAAAAAATCACGATAAAAACAAAATACTGTTGTTCTTCAATTAGCTGGTACAGCCCTGTCAAAATAGATACTTCATTCGAAACAATCAATAGTTTAGTAATCGTCAAAATGGGCAGTGAGACACCGACAATAAACAACAACAGCGTCATCACTAACAACAGTTGTATTGTTTTTGCCGTTTTAGGAAATTGTTCTGCAATAGTAGTTACGTGATTCATTTTATAAAGATTATCGCAATGTAGAAAAGCATGATAAATTATTTACCATAAGTTAGATAATTAATATTTAATCTCTCTGCGTCATAGCAAAACGCAAGACCTGGCACCGTTCTTTCAGTTCCCCTGACGGCACCTTAAATTTATTTAGCTGAAGATGGCAACTGATAAGCTATCAGGTGTTATGTTTTATGTAGCTATTTTTCGAGAAATTGTAGTTTATTTTCTACATTAGCCCACTGATCGGCGTCTTCGGGTGGCGCTTTCACCAGATTGATGCCTGGCCATTGTTGTGACAATTCTGCATTTAAAGCGAGGAATGCTTGCTGATCTTCGGGTAGATCCTGTTCATCAAAAATTGCATCAACAGGGCACTCGGGCACACACAACTGGCAGTCGATGCATTCTTCTGGATCGATCACCAGAAAATTCGGGCCCTCATGAAAACAGTCCACAGGGCAGACATCAACACAGTCGGTGTATTTACATTTAATACAGTTTTCAGTTACTACAA
>Ga0316206_1002099_pt1 | contig 14593 bp, 15 predicted proteins | sample 6monthpyrite_MG_FD_204942 | JGI IMG/M metagenome (GOLD analysis project Ga0316206, IMG submission 204942) | Microbial mat bacterial communities from mineral coupon in-situ incubated in ocean water Damariscotta River, Maine, United States -... | ecosystem: Environmental > Aquatic > Marine >...
TAATATTAGTTATTGGGGCTGGTCTTGAAACAATTGAGCCAGACCCCGTTGCCTTCCATTGCCGCCTTAAAACCTACTAGACTTACCTTATAAGTAGGTCTATTCTTCAACTAAATGAATAATAGGTAAGTAGTTTTCAATGGCAAACTCCAGTATTAGTGATGAATTAAACGACAAGTTAAGTAAAGGACAGACAAAATCTGGACATGTAAAGCCAGCCCCACATAACACCAATATTAATAGTTCAAAACATATATTTAGCTCACCTATGTTATATAAGCAGTGGATTGATGCGACTAAAGTCGATAGAAAAATTCGCAGTTCGAGCTTAAAAAGCTTTGATAAAGCATATGAAAAATACAGTCGCAGTAAAAGTTTTGCGGATATGTTTAGTGCGCAAATTGCATTTTCTACATGGATTCGCAAGAAAAACACAAAAAGCGGCTGGAAAGCCAGCATACGTAATAAAGATGGTGCGGCTGAAATCATGTACCAGCAACTGTTTCAGGGCTTTGCCTCAACACCTGAAGGCCTGCCATTATGGCTTCCTCACTTACAGGGTAGTGAAGAACAGAAGGCAATGGATTTCTGGGTACAAAAATCACAGCAATTGTGTCAGCGTTATTTTAAACCCGCAAATGGCTCTTTGCATCTGACATTAAAAAAATCTTCAGCGGCTAAAAGTGCTTATAAAGAATTAAAAGCATTATCCAAACACATAAAGAAACCGAAAAAACCAGAACTCGGTAAAATGCCATCTGTTAATTTACCTGGTGTGGCAATGCCCAACATCAACGTACCTCAGGTAAGATTGCCCGGCATGGATTTACCAAATATTAATGTTCCACAACTTAATATGCCGAGTGTAAATTTACCCTGTGCAAATTTACCTAATTTTGATTTCCCCGATGCACCACAAATTTTAGTTTCTCTAAAAAATATGATCGCCAATTTTTTTGGGTTTGAAAACTTTTTAAAAATGGGAAATTTTTTACCTGAAATTATGGCATTAATCCGTTTAGAGCTGGGTATTATTGCCGGTGATTTTTTAACTGACATGATACCGGGTGTAGCTCAGCTTAAAGATGGTGCTAAAGTAGTTACAGGCTGGGGGAAAGTGGCATATAGTATTTATAACCAGCAAAAAGCTAAATCTCATGGTATTTACTTTAATACCGGTGATGCAGAAAAAGCCTTTGCTGCTGTACATAAATTAATGAAACGTGAAACAAAAGCACTAGCTAGCAATGCGTCAATTATAACCGCAAAAATTGCTGGTGATGCTTTATCCGCCGGTGTTGCCATGCACGCTACTGCTATCGCAAAAAATATTGCTGTAGTGTGTCAGCGATTATTTTTGTTAGGATTGCAATGGAAAGAAGCACGCGCAGTGAATAAAATTTTAAGTGGAAAAAAACCGTTAGATTATAAAATATTTAGCACTGCGCCTATTACAGGTAGCTATTTAATAGCACATGGTTCATTGGGTGATTTATTATCTATGGGGCGTTATCAGTTTGGCTCAAAAGGCTGGCAGGACAAGGTAATGGATCTTGACAAAAAACATATACAGCCCATGCGTAAAACGGCAAAGAAACAAATTGAAAGTTCAATTTATTCCATACCGAATTTTCCACATACTGTGATGGTTTAATGTACTAGGGGGTAGACCACGAATAAAACCAATATTATTGCTATAAATATGTGGTCTGTCCCTCTGTAATATATGCCTGTATTATTAAGATTAAAACTGTGTTTTGATCATGCTTTGATATCTATATTGATTGTGTACTTATTTAAATGACAGGAGAAATGAATGAAATTGTGTCGTATTCTTATAACTTTAACTCTATGTTTACTCTTATCGCCGTCTTATGCTAACCCTTATCAGGGTTACCCTGCATCACCTCAAGCTATTCAACAATCACCTGCTGATGTATTAAAACGGGGTATAGAGCAGCTGACACAGTATCTTGGAAATAGAGGTGGCAAAAATACGCTGCCACTTGAAGTTTTTGTAGAAAAAACCATTGCACCTTTTTTTGACTTTGCTTATATGACAAAGTGGACTGCTGGTCGTCAGGCACAATTTATGAACCCGCAACAGGCATCAGCTATGCAGCAGAAGCTACGCCGACTTTTCCTCGCGGCCATGGTTGATAAATTGTCAGAGTATCGACACGGCCGTGTTAAGTATTTGAGGCCAACTGGTAATTCCCGAACGGGTGAGCTTACCCTCAGGTTACTGGCTTATCAGCAGGGTAGTCCTTACCCGCAGCGTCTTAATTTTAGAATGTATCGAAGTAATCAGGGCTGGAAGGTGTTTGATGTTTCTTCTAACGGCCAGAGTGCCCTGGCATTTTATCGAACCCAGTTTTCAATTGAGGCGAGGAATCAGAGAAGACAAAATTATAGTCAATATCGAAATTAAATCTGTTTCTACTGCATGGATATAACATCTGGGAAACACGGGGTCAGAGAACCTGTTTTGACCCGTGCTCCCACCCCGTGCTCTGACCCCAATTAATTAATTTCAGTTAATTTTTGATACTTATTCTGTACCATATAACTCTTTATAAGGTATGGCATAAAAAGCTTTAGCTCCACCATCTAAAAAATAATACTTATTCAGTTTCTTTTCTTTTAAGTAGTACTGCAACCAGCGCACCTGTTTACCAACCGCGTCATAAATACACAATGATTTGTTTTTTGTTTTAGCCTCTGTAATATACTTATTAAATTTGTCAGCATTATCAAGATTCACCGACTTTTCAAAGCCAGCAAATATACGATCTTCACGCTGCAAACTATCTCTAACATCTAACACAATGCAATTTTCATCAGATTTTTTAAGAAAGGCTTTTGGCTTGAGCAAGTGTTGTTTAAATTCTTCTTCCGATATTAACTTATCAACATTAATTTGAGATTCATTCAATAACACAGATGCTTTAGGGTAACGCTTCACCCAGTCATATATTCCACCATCAAATGCCAGGGTATCGGTTAGTTTTCCCATACGTTTAATTTTCATAACCGCTTCGTAAGACTTTGTGCAGGTATGTCCATTGCAATAAAAAACGATTGTTTTTCTTTTATCAGCGTATAACTTACTTACCTTCGAGGTAAAGTCAAAACTAGATAGTGGAATATTAACTGCATTTTTAATATGTAATACTGAATATTCATACTTTGATCGTGTATCAATAATTGTGTATGAATTTCTCTTCTTATAAAAATCGTCTAGTGCAATTGTTGTTACATGAGGGTATTTTGATCTCAACGTAAAATCATCTGCTGCTTTAGCGAAACTCATAAAAAATAAATTCGATAGTAAAAAAAATATAATGGATGGGTTAATTAGATTACGCATATTATTTTGTTACAGGAAACTTACAGAACCTGAGACATCTCCATTGGTTTGTTATAGTTATAGTTATAATTTCTAGTAATAATAGTTAATTAAATTGGGAACTGATATGTAAGTGTTTACTTATTTAGCCTTGCATTTCGCGAAATAAACGGTGAATTCACCAGGCTTTAAGTTTAATTACGCAATCTCAGAGATAAAACCTGTTTACCAGCATGTAATAGGAGACAGCCCACAATTAATAGCTACATTAATAATATTACTATAAAAACGGGATTTGTCCTCTATTATTTGCCTTTTTATTTATCCAGTTTATCGCCCTTAGATACTATTATTCAATATTATGAACTGATCTCTGACAGTTAATTTCTATATTAGATAAGTATTGCGCTGTTACTCATTTATTAATCAGGAAAGTGTGTAAATAATTGGCAATAAGAAAGATAAGCCCAACCAGACAATGAGAGTTAATGGGACGCCGACGCGAACAAAGTCCATAAAGGTATAACCCCCTGCATTCATTACCAGCAGGTTGGTTTTGTACGCCATAGGTGTGGCATAACTCATATTGGCACCGAACAGTACGGCGATGACGAAGGGTTCCGGGTCCAGCTGAAGTTGATGAGCAATGCTGATGGCGATGGGAGTGCCAATAACGGCTGCGGCATTGTTGGAAACGATATTCGTCATAACAGCCATTAATAACATTAAACCCGAGAGAATAATTGCCGGTGAAGCGCCGGCCGTGGTGGCTACGAATGCTTGCGCGAGGTATTCGGCACCACCGGTTTTTAGTAGTGCTGAGCCCAGCGCCAAACTCGCCACTACGATGAGAATGACTTGTGTGCTTAGCGCCATGGACGCATGGCGCCATGTCAGGCAGCGGGTTATTAACATTAATAACACACCACAAACGGCACTAATGGCAATCGGTGCGAGCCCGAATGCAGCAACGATGACGATGCCAGCCATGATAAGTAATGCAGTTAACGCTTTGTCGGTGTAGGGCAGATCGGCAGTGGCATCCAGTATCAGTAACTCACCGGCACGTTTGGTCTCGGCTATTTTTTCATCGCGCCCCTGCACCAGCAGAATATCTCCTGTGCGCAGACGGACCTGTTCTATTTTCTCACGCAAGGTTTCTAGTGTGCTGCCTTCGCGAGATATTGCCAGCACCAGCAACTGGTAACGATCGGCAAAGTTTACCTGCCTTAGTGTCATGCCCTGCAAGGGCGAACCCTGTACCACGATAATTTCAGCGATTTGCTGGCCTTCACCGGACAAGGGGTGCTCTTCATCTACCAGAGTATCACCAACATATAACGTGGCGCCGAGAGCGCTTTCGAATTCTTTGAGGTTATCAGGAGTATCGCTTACTAATAATCTATCACCGGCGTGAATGTGGGCATCCGGTAGTGGCAGGATGAACGTGCCGCTATCACGTATGATGCGTGACACTTCCATTATGCCGCCGCTTGCTTCGATGAGTTCTGCCAGTGTTTTGTCGACAGCAAAACCTTCATCCAGAATAGCCAGTTGTGCAGAAAATATTCTCGGTGAGGTATCGGTAAGTGTGGGTTGCCTCGTGGGTAATAACAGTGGCGCTATCAACCATAGGTAGAGAATAGCAATGCAGGCAACGATGGCTGCGGGCATAAAAAAATCAAACATCTGGATTTTGTGCATGCCCATATCTGCTGCAACGGACACCACTAGCAGGTTGGTCGATGTGCCAATGCTTGTACTCATGCCTCCGACCAGAGTTGCAAAACCCATGGGCATTAACATGCCGGTAGACGATGTACCGGTACGTAACGATACACTTATAAGTATGGGTAACAGCAATATAACGATGGGAACATTGTTAACAAAGGCGCTGAGAAAAGCCCCGATGATAAGTGTGAGTAACATGCTAAGAGCGGGACTGTGTTTCCACAAACGCGCGAGATTTCGGCCAAGTGGTTCGAGTGCACCGGTGCGCACGAGACCATTGCCAGCGATCATCAGCGCGCATACAGCCACCAGTGCCTCGTGCCCAAAACCGCTGAAGAAATCTACTGCTTCAAGGTGTTCACCCTGTGGCGTAATATAAGGAAAAGCAGCAAAACCGCAGGTGAGTAACACCAGTATGAACAGGCTTGAGGTTTCAATCGCAATTTTTTCGCGACTAAACAGGAAGAGGGCAAGTACGACCAGGGCGAGTACAGCCAGTGCGTGGGGTTCTGGCATAGGTGGAAAATTCATTGTTTATAATAGCCTATAGTTTTGCTTCAATTAAAAGGCTCTGAACCCTTTAATTAATGTTCTCAGGTCTGGTGATACAATACTGCAAAAGGTTTTTGAATACTGCAGTTAGCTCATCAATAAAATCGTCAGAAGAATCAAAGCAACTTAATGGTTCACCAATAATAACATCACAATTAAAAGGAACGAATAAAGCTTCGCCGCGCGGTAATGAAAGTCCCAGACCGTGCATCATGATGGGGCTTAAAACCGTGTCTTTACGTTCATTTATTAAATAATAAATTCCTTTCTTTAATTTACTCATTTCTTCTGGTTTACCTCGACTGCCTTCGGGAAAAACGATTAATATATCTCCATTATCCAGAGCTTCATGACATCCCTCAAATAATTCTTTTTTTGAAATTCGTCCTCCACGAACTAATGGAATAATGCCAATAACATTTAGTGAAAACCATGCAATAAAACGATTAGCAAGAAAATAATCGGCGGCGGCAACTGGTCTAACCTTATGAATCATTGACAGCGGATAAAGGCTCATTAATACCATCGTATCTAAATGACTGTTGTGATTTCCAGCGATAATAGCGGGACCATTTAATGGTAAATTATTCCTACCTCGAATATTTAAACCTATAATTATTAATATAATGGGTTTAATTATAAGACCAAAAAAAATAATTTTAAGAATTCTGTTCATTTTAGTAATAAAAATAGTAAATAAAGTGGAAAAATAGTGGTGATGTATAGATAAGACTATCCAGCCTATCCAGTATGCCACCATGACCGGGAATCAAGTTACCACTGTCTTTTATATGTAAATCACGTTTAACTGAGGAAATGACAACATCACCTATAAATCCACTACAACTAATTAACATTCCTATAATTAATCCATGCAACATAGACATTGGGGTTAATAACGGTGCGACAAAACTTGAAATAATAGAAATAGTTATCAGCCCTCCAATGAAGCCTTCCCATGTTTTATTCGGGCTAACTTTAGGTATAATTTTATGTTTACCTAGCATTTTCCCCCATACATACTGCAAAACATCATTAAACTGAGTCATAAACAATATAAAGAGAAGTAGACCGATTGCCCCTGCATCAATATTTTTTTCAGGTAAAGTAACTAGATATGCAAGGTGACTAATACTAAACACTGTAAGCATAACAGCCCAATGTATAATGCTAGCTGATCTGATAAAGTTTTTTGTTTCGCCAATTAATACCATTCGCATAGGTAAAAATAAAAATACGTAAACAGGTATAAATATAATAAACATACCGTACCAACCTATTGAAACCCAGTAATATTGAATAGGTATGGATAAATAAGCCCAAAAAACAACTCGGCGATCTGCTTGCCTAACAGAGATAATGGATAGAAATTCTTTTAACGCAAGAAAACTAATGAAAGCAAGAAAAATTATAGTTAACGCTTTACTCACAACAAGAACAAAAAACAATGAACCAATAATCCACCACCATGATTGTATTCTTAGCCGTAACTCAGAATCATCTTTTTGCGGATTTTTAGTATGTAAGAAAAAACGAATTATTGTTGCAATAATCAAAATACTAACAACGCCGGTCATTGCTATGAATGAATTTTGTGGGATGTTAAAAATCATTAATTACTCTCAAGGTAATGATAAGCCGCACTGATACGCCGCCATATTGTAATGATAGTGCCAAACAGCATAATAATTAAAGTTGTCAGTAAGATATAACCCTGTGACCAGATCAGGGTTTCAATAATAGTTAACAGGCTTGCCATTGTGATTAAGGCCATTCTATGTTGCTTAGCCATGGGCCCACGAAAATCTGTCGGTGCGCCCATACTTGAAGCAAGGGTACGAATATACGCAGTCATAACCGCAAGTAAGCCGACTAACCAGCCAAGTGAGTCAGCCCATGAAAACATTGGAATACTGTAGCCGACAGCAACAATAATCAAAGGATCTGCAATGCGATCAGGTATGTCATTAAAAAGCTCACCGGAATTAGTACTCTTTCCACCTTCAACAGCAACCATCCCGTCAAATAAATTGCATAATAAACGTAATTGAATAAACAAAGCGGCTATAAATGGTAGCCAGGTATAATTATTAGACGGCATTAAGATAAAACAAATGGCGGCAGACAATGCGAACACAACACTTGTAACAGATATTACATTAGGGGAGATATTTCTGTTGCTTAACCATAGAGCAATTTTCTGCGCCAATTTGACATCACGGACTTTAAGAGGTCTTCGTTCTTTTAACTCTGTCATAATATTACTCAATGAATTGAATTACTGATACTTCAGTTTATAGCTGGTATATATGCAAAAAATTAACGCAACACTCAATGCTGGAGTTACCGTTTTAAGTATATATGGCGTACCAAAAACATAATGTATGGTAATTAGTCCGCTACCTGTAAAAAGCACGGTTAGCATTGCCGGAAGTATAAGACTAAGTGGTGTAAAATTAATTTTATAATAAAGCCAGGTGACAATCTTAACCATAACTAAAGTTATAATAAAGCTTGAAATGCCCTGAACCAGTCCTGAGGTAACCCTGACTATAATAATAGCGTCGTTAATATAGAAAGACCAACCACCCCAAATAAAAAAAGCAAGTAAAGCTGATAATAGATTATATAGCCTGGTTGTTTTCAGGACTGGCATAAATTTGTCATTTTAAAACAATCTTCTTAAGTCATTAAAAAAGATAACTGGTGTCGTTGATAATTTTTTACAATTGATATGTATTGTCATTTTTCACCGATCCTTTTAATTTAAAGCCTGGCTGAATGTAGGAACTCACTGACTGCCTGCCAGTAATCTTCACTATCGTCGTATTTGTTCCACAGTGCTCTAGAGCCATGTCGGCCAGCTGTTTCAGGAATAAAACCTGTTTTGGTTTTAGATGGGATAGCCAGATAAATAAAATTCCAGCTATCAGCTTCATCTTTTGATGATGTTATAAATGTGGGGACTTTAATATTTTTTGTAGAATCTCGTATCCATGTTTTGCTTTTTCCTATGTGAGAAAAATATTCCCCCGGTGAAAAAGCTAACACAGCATCAATCAGCTGCGGGTAGTCACCGGCTACTTTGAGTACCAGTGAGGCTGAATAGGAACTACCCCAGGCTATTACTTTACTGGGTTTATATTGCTTGCGTGCATACTGTAGTGCAGCAATGACATCAGGTAAAGCATCAGCGTAGTTTGTGCTTAACCCTGCGTTGCTGGCATGCATTGCAGTTTCATTGTCTTTACCTCGCGAATATTCCCCAGAGCGTAAATCAACTGCAATACAGTTAAAACCAAGCTGGTTTAGCCGTGGTGCAATTTCGTTATATTCTCCGCGGCTCGATCCAGCTTGATGGAATAATATAATGACTGGAGTGGTGTTTGTAGGGTGTGAAAAATATGTATCTGCTGTTATCAGTATGTTATCAGCTGACTTAAAGCTTATGACCGTGCTTTCTGATGCATAAGATAGACTAGAGAATAAAATTAGGAGGCAGCTGGTCAGTAGCCTTTGAAATAGCATATTTGTTGTCCTAAGTAGTTGATAATGTGAATGTATTGAAATTACTTTTTGCCATATTGATTTTGTTATCAGTTGATTGATAGTAACCAAAATCAAAATTATCAATATCTAAAAAATCAACAAGCTCATACAATGGCGTCTGACAGTTGCGTATCAAGAATACGTTACTAAAATAGCCTCTGTAAATTATTAAGATGGCTGTCACCCTGATATTTATTTATTTTCTATTGCTTTGATTTAAAACGTTCCTTTATTAACAGCTATTCCAGCATTAGGTGCTTTCAGGTACGAAACAAACTCAAAATTTCCCCACTCAGCATTACTGAGATCATCGAGTAAATACCATCCGTTATGCATATTATGAGCACTCTGAGCAGCTGATGGTTTGTGTACCCACTTCTTTTTGTTTTTAGAACCATCAGCAAGCTGTCTGGCAAAATGAAAAGATTTTCGGGTGTCATAAAAAACGGCTATTAGATAATTAGTTGGTTCACAAACAGGAGGATTTTTGAATTTGCTATCGGAACTAATGACACCACCAGACATATCGATAAAACCATCGGCAACACAGGCATTATGCAATGTAATGGGAGTTATCGTACCCTGCGTCACAGCTCTTCCGCCGCGTGCGCCCGGTAAACAGGAAATTAATCCACCACCACCGGGATTATCACATTTGGCAGCAAAAGAATAACAATTGAGACCATTAGCCCATTCTACTTCCATGCATTTACTTAAATTTCTAGTAGTAATTTTTACGGCCATACTTTTCCCCTTTTTTAAAATAACTTAACGTTGCTTTCTTAATCGATAATAATTCTATTTGATATGAAATCGTAACAGGGGACAGATCACGAGTAAAACTGGCATTAATAACATGGCTGTAAAAACGTGGTCTGCTGTCATTTGGTTTCCAGCTAATTTCTACTCGATATTCAACTTTCGTTGATTATCGAACAAGTAGGTCGCCGAACCCCCAGAGAAACGTACCAATCATTAACAGAGATACCTCTATAATTCCTATCGACAATCTTAAATTTTGGGTTGTTTTTTGCAATGCCTTCTCGTACGTTTCATCTATCTCTTTATAAGCTTTCTCAACCTGTTCTGAATCTGCGTGTTCTACGGCGAGCCTTCTTCTGGTTCTGATTATCGCGTTTCGGCGACGCCACTTAATACGGCTAGTAAGAAGGCGTTCTTGAAATATACCTCCTATACCTGACCAAAGTCCAATCATAACTATTAAGCAGCCGGCGCGAGATAACCATTCGCTGTCCATGAAACGAATATTTGATAGATACACTCCAAGGGCAATTAATGCGATCACACTTATCCAGGGTATAGCCCTGTACAATAAGGAATGACCGATGGGATTTGGCACTTGCAAAATAATTCTCCGAAATCTAATGTTTGAGTAGTCGGGCGGCGCAGCTAAGCGTAAAAGTGGTTGGAGTCAGGTTAGATCATCACTTGATGAATTTATGGAGCCTATTGAAGGTTCTTTTCTTTTGCCAGGGCTTGCTTCATTATTTGTAGTAATGAAAATAGATTTGACATAATTAAACGGGCTCCACAATGCTTGTGAAACTGAAAACCCAAAATAGTCATGAAGTTTTGTAGCTTGATAGCTAAGTGTGAAAATACTGATAATGATTATGAAAGATATGTATTTCATGGTGCTTTGTATTTCACTTGTTATATCAATAGAGAAATAGCTTAAAATAAACTCGTAATTTATAACAGGCAATAATATTGGTATAAAAATAACTGAATATGAAATGAAAAAAAACATATTTAAGAAAAGAATTTTGATGATAGTCATCCTTTATCCTTGTGTTTTACGAGTACAGTGTGCATGTTGGCAACCAATCAATTGTAGTTAATTTTTATATCGTCATAAATATGGGAAACCATTAAGTCCTCCACTATATATTTGAAAAATAAAATCATCAAGCGTAGTTTCTTAATCAACTCAGGGGTACAGTCTATTCAAGGAGTTGAATACCAAAACCACGCTGTGCTCAAGTGTCACTCGAAGCCATACCTTATTATCATCACATCACTTGTTGTGTTCGAAGGGCTTTTCTTTATGTAGTCGAAAAATCTAGTAGGGTATAACTATGAATCTGACAAACAGCGCATATAAGGCAAGATACATGAGAATAAAGACGGGGCTGACAACTGTAAATTCTTTACGATTGTAGTTATTGCCATTTGCCACCGGCCCCTTTAATTTTAAAAGTGTTACCCAATACACAATTACAAAAATACGGATTAGTTAATATTACTGGTTGTTAAATACAGGGCTTACGGCTTGTATTTGCTAATTTACAGTGTTTTGAGGGTTTGACATGGATTTTATCGTCACTTTAGCGAGCAAAATAGAAATAGTCGTTCAACATATTGAGCGATTGGCTACAAGATTTCATAGAACTTATCTTGTTCTATTAGGCATATTTGCACTTTTTGGCTATAGTTTTGTCTTGCTGTTTCCCGCACTGGCTCTCGTAAGTATTAACTCTCTTTATAGCGTTCTCGTTGCTAATGGTGATATTGACTGGCAGCTAATATTCGTCTGGTTACTAACACTGCTTATATCTGTTCAGCTGAGTTACCGAATGTTTGTAACGCGGCCTGTACCCGCTGTTGGTTTTACAATGCCTGAGTCTAAAATCCCGAAGGTGTATGAGGTGATCCAGAAGGTGCAGTCTCATTTTAAGCGGCCAGTAATACATCGCGTTATTATCAGTGCAAATTATGAGCTGGATATAGTCAAAACACCCCGTTGGATGTTACCTGTATGGTCAGGCAATACGCTTGTAATCGGGCTTCCCCTGATGATCTGCCTTAGCCCTGAGCAATTTGAGCATATGCTTGCCAGGCGAATAGGCCAGTATTCAAAAAAACATAATATGATGACAAACTGGTTATATCAGTTAAATGGTATTTGGCAGCAGTATAGTTATATTTATGGCAAGCAGAAATCAGTGGAAAGTGTAATACTGAAACTGTTCTATACGATGTATTCAGCTTTGTATAAAAAGTTTTCGGTTTATGCGGCAAGGTCGGATGAGTTTAACGCAGATGCTTATGCAATGGAGATGTATTCCCATGATGTGATATGCGAAATGATAACGGCAGATGCCTTTAGTCGTTGGTATCTCGAAAAACGATTCTGGCCGGCTATTGAAAAAGCTAATTTAGAAAACAGTGACGTAATGACTCAGCCCTATAGAAAACTCAACACGGTGATTAAAAATAACCTGAAAACCATTACACCAGAAATATTAAATAAACTGGCACGTGATGAAATTATTGAGCGAAAAAATCGCTGCCCATCATTACAACAGAGGCTTGAAAGAATAGGCCATGTTAAGCCTCGTATGGACAGAGGGGCAGGAGAGTCCGCTGCAGACTATTATCTAGGGTACTCGCTTAATGGTGCACTTAATCTTATGGATAAGTTGTGGTATAAAAAATATAAGAAAAAATTAAATAAGAAAAAAATATTTAAAAAAAGCTGGATGCCGGCATTTAAGGGTGGATAGAATATTAGCTGTTTTATAGTTCGTTATTAAGGCATTCATTGTAGATTAATATGATGAGTGTCCTTATATTTTGCATAAGAAAACTGAAGTTTTTAAATATCACTAAAAAAATCGGGAGTAATTCCTGTTGATATAATAAAGCCTTACTAATATTCTCCTGATATAGAAGTTTTTGATTCGTCAGGGGTTCACATGCTATATATATCGTCAATACGAGTAATTATCTCAATTGTAGTTTTACTCATACCGCAAACTGTACTTGGCGCTTATACCTTTACGGCTCCACCCAGAGAGTCCACGGCAAAAGGCAATCAGGTTTACAAACCTATTGCGGATTTTTTAACTAAAGTGACAGGTCAGTCGTTTGTATACAAACAACAGACTTCCTGGCCTGAATATGTAAATGGTATGCGCAGTGAGAAATATGACCTGGTTTTTGATGGACCACATTTTGTCGACTGGCGAATACATAATATTGAACATCACACGGTATTAAAAATACCACATCTTTTACAGTGGCGAATAATTACGCGTAAAAATAATAACTCAATTACTAAATTAGAAGATTTAGTCGGAAAGAAAACCTGTGCACCAGGATCCCCGAATTTTGGTATGTTAAATCTCTTTAATCATTTTAAAGATAATGAAAAACAACCCGTTCATGTGAAAGTAAAAGGCTGGAATAATGTTTTTGATTCTGTTAAAAATGGTGATTGTGTAGCAGGTGTTTTGCCGAAAAAAAATCATCTAATTTATGATAAAAATGGCACATATACAAAATCAATTCATACGCATTTACCCTATCCAAATCAGGCGTTTACCGTAGGTAAAAAAATACCTGAAGACATGAGAGAAAAAATTCGTATGGCATTATTATCTGAAGCTGGACAAGAGGCAATGAAAAATCTACGCAAACGATATACCGGAGGAACAAAACTGGTCTCTGCAGTTAATGAAGAATATGACAGTATTGACACCCTGCTTATAAGAGTTGAGAGTTTCAACCGTTAAGTTAGATTAGGTTTATTAAGATGGAAGGCCTATTTAGTTGTCTTTTTATTAAAAGTTCTTAACTTAAGTAAGCCTTGTTTGACTCTTCGATCCTGAACTTTTTGGGTTAACTTTTGCTTAAAGATTCCGCCTTGAAGAATCGCAGATGGCTTATTAGGTTTATTTATTGACTTATTTTTCAGTAGTTTTTCGTGTACAGCCATCTCATTACTTTCGCCTGAAGATAGATCAGCGGAAGGTCTTTGTTCTAATCTAAATGATTCAACCACATTATCGCCTTCTATGATGTCAATGTAGATGCCGACAGGTATAGAGGCTCTGTCAAATGCGGCTTCATTGTCGAGATAGATGGCAGATGCCTGAAATATCAGTTCTTCCTGGCTATTTATTGCAAGGTTCTTTGCATTAGTTTCAAATTTTTTCCAGTTTGTATTGTTCTGTAAATTTGCGCAAAGGGGAATAATATTAAATGGAACGTCGGGCCCCCCAAGTTCCAGTGCCATAATGTAATCTTTATACATATCTGGGCGACCTGAATTTCTTACATTACCCTTCATGAAATTTCGACTTTTAACGGATGCTGAAACTGAAAACTGGCTGATAGGATCTGGTGTATTCGGGTTTACATCAGCATCGGTTACTTCAATGACGCCTTCTACATAGATGGGGCGTTCGAATACCGGGATACGAGCATAAAACCAGCCCATAGTCTCAATGACGATTTCGACGGGTTTGTCGCGTTTTTTTCCTTTAATTTTTTCATCGAACTTATAGGAAGTTGTTTCTATAACTTCATACATATGCTTTATCTCCTTGCAAGTAAAAAATGGAGGATTAATTTACTTTTGTCGACGATGCTAATTTATAAACTATC
>Ga0316206_1002100_pt1 | contig 14592 bp, 14 predicted proteins | sample 6monthpyrite_MG_FD_204942 | JGI IMG/M metagenome (GOLD analysis project Ga0316206, IMG submission 204942) | Microbial mat bacterial communities from mineral coupon in-situ incubated in ocean water Damariscotta River, Maine, United States -... | ecosystem: Environmental > Aquatic > Marine >...
CGCTGGCCCGCACGTTAGAACGTGAGAATACCGAAATCGCCGCCTTTAACGCCGAATGTCGCCGCATGGGGACCTCTGCCGCAGATCTGGAAACCGCCGAGAAAACGGGCTTTGATACCGGCCTGCGCGTGCGTCACCCGTTCGATACCTCATTGGAATTGCCGGTTTATATCGCCAATTTCATCCTAATGGATTACGGCACCGGCGCGATCTTTGGCTGCCCGGCGCATGACCAGCGCGACCTTGATTTCGCCCGTAAATATGGGCTCGACGTGATCGACACCTTCGTAGCGCTGGAAAACGGCGTACCCGTGGAAAATGAGGCCTTCGTGCCGCCCAAGACCGAAAAGGTCAAATGGCTGACTGCCTTCGGTTGGGACGAAGAATCGACCGGCGAACAGGCCATCGACGCCGCTATCGCCTTTTGCGAATCGAACGGCGTCGGGCAAGGCGTCACCAAATTCCGCCTGCGCGACTGGGGCCTGTCGCGCCAGCGCTACTGGGGCTGCCCGATTCCCGTCGTGCATTGCGACGCCTGCGGTGTAGTGCCCGAGAAGAAAGAGAACCTGCCCATCGAGTTGCCCGACGATGTCAGCTTTGACAAACCCGGCAACCCGCTGGACCGGCACCCGACCTGGCGCGACTGCGCCTGCCCGTCCTGCGGCCAACCCGCGAAACGTGAAACCGACACGATGGATACGTTTGTCGATTCGTCGTGGTATTTTGCCCGCTTCACCGCGCCACGCGCCGCAACACCGACTGTACTGGAAGACGCCGCCTATTGGATGAATGTCGATCAGTATATCGGCGGTATCGAGCACGCGATTCTGCACCTGCTATATTCGCGCTTCTTCGCCCGCGCGATGCACATCTGCGGCCACCTGCCCGAATCTGCCATCGAACCGTTCGACGCGCTGTTCACCCAAGGCATGGTGACCCATTCCGCCTATGTGAACGCCGAACGCAAAGGCCCGAACGACCGAAAGCTCTACCATTACCCGGCAGACGTTCAGAATGACGGACAGGGCAATGTCACCCTTATCGAGACCGGAGAGCGTATTGACGTCGAGCCGTCGACCAAAATGTCGAAATCAAAGCTTAACGTGGTCGATCCGCTGAATATCATCGACGCCTATGGCGCCGACACTGCCCGCTGGTTCGTGCTGTCCGATTCGCCCCCCGAACGGGATGTGGAATGGACAGCCTCTGGCGCCGAGGCCGCGTTCAAACATCTTTCGCGCGTTCACCGCTTGGCAACAGAACTGACAACCGCCGACAACGCCCCGCAAGGTACCGACGAGGCGCTGCTGCGCGAGACCCATAAAACCATCCACGATGTCACGATGGGCATCGAAAGCTTTGGCTTCAACGCTGCGATTGCCAAGATTTATGCCTTCACCAATGCGATAGCCAAGGCAAAAGCCAACAGCGAAACCAAACGCGACGCCCTGCGCACCCTGGCGCATCTGATGTCACCAATGACCCCGCATTTGGCCGAGGAACTGTGGACCATGCTGGGCGGCAAAGGTCTTATCGCCGATGCCCCCTGGCCGCAGGCCGACCCCGCGCTTTTGGTCGAAGACAGCGTGACTTTGCCGATCCAGATCAACGGCAAACGCCGCTCGGAAATCACCGTTGCCAAGGATTTGCCCAAGGAAGAGGTTGAAAAGCTGGCGCTGGCCGACAATGCTGTCATCAAGGCGCTGAATGGCGGCGCCCCGAAAAAGCTGATCGTCGTGCCAGGCCGGATTATCAATGTCGTCATCTGATCGCCTCTGTAAAACACTTGCTCGCCGGGGCTTCCTGGCGCTTGCCCTGACAACGCTTGCCGCCTGCGGCTTTACCCCGGTCTACGCCCCCGGCGGCGCGGGCGACGGGTTGCGCGGCACGATTCTGGTGGCAGAGCCGGATAACCGGAACGAATTCACCTTTGTTTCCCGCCTCGAATCGCGACTCGGCCAACCCCAGGCCGCGATTTATGATCTGAAATATACCATCGAAACCAAACAAGACGGCGTCGGCATTACCCCGGCGCAGGAAACCACACGGTATAATGTCTTTGGCACCGTCGAATATTCGATCACCCGGCGCGGTGAAAAGGCCGTGCTTCATTCCGGCACCGTCAAAAACTTCACCGGCTATTCCGCGACCCCGCTGATCGTCGGCACCGAATCGGTGACCCGCGATGCCAATGAGCGCCTGATGGTCATCCTTGCCGATCAAGTGGTCGCCCGTCTGATCGCCAGATCGAAAGATTGGCGTCCGTGAAACTCGGCGGGCGCGAGGCCGCGCGGCATTTCGCCGATCCTGACCGCTCTGCCACGGGAACGCTGATCTACGGACAGGACGCGATGCGTGTCGCGCTGAAACGTCAGGAACTGATCGCCAACCTGATCGGCCCTCAGGGCGAAGAAGAGATGCGCCTGGAACGCATCGCCGCCTCTGAACTGCGCAAACAACCCGTTTTGCTGATCGACGCGATGAGGGCGCAGGGCTTTTTCCCCGGCCCCCGCGTTGCCTTTGTCGAAGGCGCCGCCGACGGCCTGACCAAAATCATCGCCGCCGCCCTTGCCGATTGGCAGCAAGGCGACGCGCAAATCATTGTCACTGCCGGGTCGCTCACTGCCCGCTCGACCCTGCGCAAGGCCTTTGAATCCCATAAATCCGCCTTCGCCACCGGCATCTACAACGACCCACCCACGCGCGAAGAGATAGAGGCCGACCTGAAAAAGGCGGGCCTCGGCAACATCGACCCCCAAACCATGGCCGACCTCACCGCGCTGGCGCGCGAAATCGACCCCGGCGACCTGCGCCAGACCATCGAAAAACTCGCGCTTTACAAATTGAATGACGACACCCCCGCCACCTCTGCCGATCTCGAGGCTTGCGCGCCCCTCACCACCGAGGCCGCACTGGACGATGTGCTTAACATCGTGGCAGAGGCGCGGACCGCCGAAATCGGCCCCGTGATGCAAAAACTCACCGGCCAGGGCATCCAACCGGTCGGCCTTTGCATCGGCGCCACCCGGCACTTTCGGACATTGCACGCCGCGGCCAGCGACCCCGGCGGCGTCAGCGCTGGCATCGCCCGTGCCCGCCCCCCGGTTTATGGTCCGCGCCGTGACCGGATGCTGCGACAGGCGCAAAATTGGGGCCTAAGCAAACTGGAATCCGCCCTGACGATGCTGACCGATACCGACTTGCAACTGCGCTCTGCCGCCCAGCGCGCGCCGCAAATGGCGCTGGTCGAACGCACGCTGATCCGCCTGTCGATGCTCGCCGCGACCCGCCGCTGAAACCCGCGCCACATCCTTCAAAACCACCACATCGCGACGGGCGGCGGGCCCCATTGCAGGCGAAGCCGAAAATGGGGGGCATAAAGCGGCGCCGCAGGCGCCTCCGCCAGGCAACGCCGTACACTGGCGCCCGCGCCCACAACATGCCACCATTCCAGTCACGCCATGCGAGGAGAACAGAAAATGTACACCGTCATCGGAAATACACGCACCCGCACCCTGCGCGTGCTCTGGCTTCTCGAAGAAATCGGCCAACCCTACACCCACCACTCCGCGCCGCCCCGGTCAAAAGACGTCACCACCCATTACCCCGCCGGGAAAATCCCCGTGCTGCTGGTGGATGACACGCCGCTGACCGATTCCGTGGCGATCATGACCTATCTCTCTGATAAACAAGGTGAATTCACTTTCCCCGCCGGATCGCTAGACCGTGCCCGCCAGGATGGGCACACTCAATTCGTGCTCGATGAAATGGACGCGATCCTGTGGACCGCTGCGCGCCACAGCTTCATTCTACCCGAAGAACACCGCGTTCCTGCCGTCAAAGACAGCCTGAAATGGGAATACCAGCGCAGCCTTGAACGTCTTGAACATCGCCTCGGCGACGGGCCCTACCTGATGGGGGAAACGATGACCGTGCCAGACATGCTCGCCGCCCATTGTTCTCGCTGGGCAGCCAATGCCAGCTTTCCGGACCCCTCAGCGCGCCTGGCGGCCTATTTTGAACGCCTGCTCAACCGCGAAGCGTTCCAGCGCGCCGCCGACCTATAGAAAAACGCCCTTAAAATGCCCTTACCGGGCGCGCGCGTTATTTCTTCTTTGACGCGTCCAGCGCATCAAGCCGTGCCTTCAGCGCCTCATTTTCTTCGCGCGCCTTTTGCGCCATCGCCCGCACCGCATCGAATTCCTCTCGCGTCACGAAATCGCGATCAGCCATCCAGCGATCAATCCAGCTTTTCATCGCTGTATCAGCCTCATCCTTGGCACCCTGGGCCACGCCCATCGCATTGGTCATCAATTGAGACATATCGTCAAAGAATTTGTTGCGGGTCTGCATCTGCTGCCTCCTGGTGGTCTTGCACGTTATATGGGCCTCGCAGGGACGATTCACAAGGTTGACTTCACCCCGTTGCCGTGGGCAAAAAGCCGTCATGTTAGCTGCAATCCCCTTCCCCGACATCTCGCCCGAGATCTTCACGATTCGCATCGCGGATTTCGCCTTTTCCCTACGCTGGTATGCGATGGCCTATATTGTGGGCATCCTTATCGGCTGGCGCATCGCGTTGCGGGCCCTGAAATCACCCCAAATCTGGCGCGACGGCGCGCCGATGAAACCGGAACATGTCGAAGACCTGATGACCTGGATCATCCTCGGTATCATTCTGGGCGGGCGTCTGGGATATGTGGTGTTCTACCAACCCGCCTTTTACCTCGCCAATCCGGGTGACATTATCCGCGTCTGGGATGGCGGAATGGCGTTTCACGGCGGGTTCCTGGGGGTTGTTCTGGCCGTTTACCTCTTTAGTCGCCGCCACGGCATCCTGCTTGGAAGCCTGTCAGACATTCTGGCGCTTAGCGTCCCTCCCGGGCTGCTGCTCGGGCGAGTGGCGAATTTTATCAACGCAGAGCTTTGGGGCCGCCCAACAGACCTACCCTGGGGCGTGATCTTTCCCGGTCAGGCGGCACAAAACTGTGCCGATATCGCGGGCCTCTGCGCCCGCCACCCCTCGCAACTGTACGAAGCAGCACTAGAGGGGCTGCTGCTTGGCGGCCTGCTGCTCTACCTCGCATTTCGGCGCGGCTGGCTGAAAACCCCGTGGCAGATCGCGGGTATGTTCTTTGCCGGCTACGGGCTGTCGCGCTTTATCGTTGAATTTTTCCGGCAGGCTGACCGTCAGTTCATCACTCCCGACAATCCGCTGGGCTATGTCCTGCGTCTGGGAGACATGGGCGTCAGCATGGGCCAACTGCTGTCGCTGCCCATGGTGGTGATCGGTATCTCCGTAATCATATGGGCACGGCGTCGCGCCAAAAAGACGACAAAACAGGCGGCATGACCCCGCTTGCGCAAAGCTTGATCCGCCGCATCGACGCAACCGGCCCGATCAGCATTGCAGACTATATGACAGACTGCCTGCTGCATCCTCAGCATGGGTATTACACCACGCGCAACCCGTTCGGCACGGCGGGCGATTTCACCACCGCGCCGGAAATCAGCCAGATGTTCGGTGAACTTATCGGGCTGTCACTGGTCCAGGGCGCCCCGGCCGCCTTTACCTTGGCCGAGCTTGGCCCCGGGCGCGGCACCCTGATGGCCGACGCCCTGCGCGCCGCTGGCGCCGTGCCCGGTTTCTCAAACGCGGCGCAGGTTCATCTGGTCGAGGCGTCGCCCGCCCTGCGCAAGCGGCAAAAGCAAACGCTGAGCGGCACCCATGTCACATGGCTGGACACGACTGACCAACTGCCGCAAGCGCCGCTGTTCCTGATCGCCAATGAATTCTTTGACGCCCTGCCGATCCGCCAGTTTATCCGCGACCCTGCGGGATGGCGCGAACGGCAGGTGGGCCTTGCCGACAATGCGCTGTCCTTTGGCCTTGGCGATCCGGCCCCAATGGCAGAACTGGCGCATCGCCTGCCCGACACGGCGACAGGCGATCTGGTGGAAACCCGCACGCCCGCGCAGCCGATCGTGCAGGCCATCGCAACCCGAATCGCCAACCATGGCGGCGCCGCGTTGATCGTCGATTATGGCAGCTGGCAGTCGCTGGGCGACACGTTTCAGGCCCTGGAACAGCATCAAACCGCCGATCCGCTGGCCAATCCTGGCCAGGCCGATCTGACCGCCCATGTCGATTTTCAGGCCTTGGCAAAACCCGCCACCGGCGTCACCCACAGCGCAATGACCCAACAGGGCGTGTTTCTGGAGCGCCTCGGGATTACGCAACGCGCCCAGGCGCTGGCCCGCAATCTGGACGGCGACGCGCTGCGCCAACATATTGCGGCACATCGCCGCTTGACCCACCCGCAAGAAATGGGGAGCCTCTTCAAAGTTCTTGGTCTCACCCCTGTTGGTTGCCCTCTGTTGCCCGGACTTGATCCATGACGCTGGAAATCATCACTGCCGATGCGCTGCAGGGTCTGCGCCACGGGTTCTTTACCCGCCGCGGCGGCGCGTCATCAGGGGTCTTCGACGGACTTAATTGTGGCACCGGCTCGACTGACCAGGCAGAGGCGGTGGCGATCAATCGTGCTCGTGTCGCCGACGCGATGCAACTCGCACCAGATGCGCTGTGTAAAATGCATCAGATCCACTCGGCGGATGTGGTGCAGGTCGTGTCCGCAACAACGCCGCCCCCCACAGCCGATGCACTGGTCACCGACCAACCGGGCCTTGCGCTTACCGTGCTGACCGCCGATTGCCAGCCGGTCCTGTTCGCCGACCCGGACGCCGGTGTCATCGGCGCCGCCCATGCGGGCTGGAAGGGTGCGCTGAATGGCGTATTAGAGGCGACGGTCGACGCGATGGAGAACCTCGGCGCGGATCGCGACCAGATCATCGCCGTCATCGGCCCCTCGATCAGCCAGCGCGCTTATGAAGTTGGGCCGGAGTTTTTGGAAACGTTCCACGATGACGACGCCTATAACGCCCGGTTCTTCGTCAATGGCGATGGCGACCGCTACCTGTTCGACCTCCCCGGATTCGGACTGCATAAACTGCGCGAGGCCGGGGTCGGCCACGCTGAATGGACCCGCCATTGCACCTATTCAGACCCTGATCGCTTTTTCTCGTACCGCCGCAGCGTGCATCGGAAAGAAGTCGACTATGGCAGGTTGATTTCCGCGATTCGCCTGTAACACCGGCGACCCAAGCCGCAAAATTCAATGATCGTGACCTTCCTGTGGCACCCCTGCGCCGTATTCCCGCCGCATTGCGGGTAACGTTAGGTTAACGCATGCCGCCAAAACTGCGTAGAAGGCAACAATCACTACATAATTTGGTAACTGGTTCCGATCTAATCTTAGGGCGGAACCGCCTCGATTTGCCCCTCGGTAGCGCGAAATTTTTCCGAGCACGGCCATGCTGGTGCCCCAATGGGCGGGCAAATTAAGGAAGATCGAAACAGGTCGTGGATGAAACCCACCCGGCGCGGCGCATTCAGTGCAAAGCAGTTCGCCGGGCTCAGGAGAACCGGATTATGCGTAAAGAACGTCGTTGGATGAGTTCGGTGGTCAAAGAGGCCGCAAAAACCAAACTGGAAATGCCATGGACCCGTGGCGCGCGCCGTCAGGCCTTTGTTGCCAAACGGACCGCACAGCCCAGCACCGGCAGCGCACGCGCCTGATCGCCAAGGTCGGGCACACCAGAATTCGGCGGATTTTACCGCTGGTAAGCAGGACAGACGGCGGCCAGATCGCGGGAAATGTCAGTGTTTCGACAACCGCCCTGACCGAAAACAAATTTCATATCTGCACCATCGGTGGGGGCCGATGCAGGTGTGAGCGCATAAAAGGAAGGCTCACATGACGTATCCTCACCGCCCAACCGGCAGCGCCGTTGCACGGCCCGTGCGCCAGGTTCAAACCGGGCAGTGGAGCGCGCGACGCTCACCGCTTGCGCCACAACCCAGCGCCCCGACGGCCCCGCCACGCCGGTTTGAGGCACTTGCGCTGTTGCCCGATGGCGACCTGCGAGAGATCGTGCTGCGCATGCCATCCAGCCCGACCTTCGAAAGCGCCTTTGCGGCCCTTGCCCGTGGCACCATCATGGCCACCCAGGATGGTCCCGTTGCCGTCGAAGATTTACTGCCCGGCATGAAGATCGAAACCCGCGATTCCGGGTATCAGCCGCTGCTGTGGGTTGGCACCATAACGCTGGCGCCGCAAATGCCGATGGCCCATATGCCCGCCCGCCTGTTCCGTATTCCGGTCGACAGTTTCGGCCCTGCGCGCCCAATGCCAGACCTGATGCTGGCGCCGCACGCCCGGCTGCTGCACCGGTCGCCCAAACTGCGCGATGTGGTGCATGACGACAGTGCGCTAACGCCAATCACCGCGTTTGAGGATGGCTATTCGGTGATCCGCGTCGCCCCGGCCTCGGCTGTCAACGTCTATCACCTGGCATTCCGCGATCATCACATCTTGCGCGCCAATGGTCTGGAACTGGAAAGCTTTCACCCCGGCGATGACCTGACCAGCCGGATCGGCGGCGATACACTGCGCGCGTTCTTGTCCCTGTTCCCGCATATCCAGTCGCCCACGGATTTCGGCCCGACGGTCGCGCCGCGCCTAAGCGCCGAGGAATACGAAAGCGTTATTGCCGCATAAGCTGCACCCCGATTGCGCAGCTTGCACGGACACGGCGTCAGGCGGTCTCGGCCAGCCGCGCCTCTAACACGTCAAACGGCACACCCGGGTCGTCCTTGGCGCCCCGGATCACCAGGGACGTCTTTACGCTGGCCACATTGTCGGCCGACGTCAGTTGCTCTGTCAGGAAATTCTGAAAGGTCGACAGATCCGGCGCGACACATTTCAGAACGAAATCCACCTCACCGTTCAGCATGTGACACTCGCGCACCAGGGGCCAATCGCGGCATCGTTGCTCAAACGCGCTCAGGTCCGCCTCGGCCTGGCTGACCAGCCCGACCATGGCGAACACCTGCACCTCAAACCCCAGCTTCCGTGCATCGACCTCGGCATGATAGCCGCGGATATACCCGCTTTCCTCCAGCGTGCGCACCCGGCGCAGGCAGGGCGGCGCCGATATCCCAACCCGTTTGGCCAGTTCGACATTGGTCATGCGCCCATCGGCCTGCAACTCCGAAAGGATATGACGGTCGATCGGGTCCAGCTTGCTTCCCGACATTTCTGCTCCTGCAATATTTTGCGAACCTTACCGGGTCGGCATTGGGCGCGCAATAATATTTCGTCCGTGCGCAATTTCGTTAAAGTTTTCGCGCAGCACTGCGAACTCTTGGCGCAGGTCTTCCGCATTCGGCGCGGGATGTCTATATCCGATCTGACACATTACCTCGGGGACAGAAAATGGCCGACACCAAGCATAGCAAAGTTCTGATCATCGGCTCTGGCCCGGCGGGATATACCGCCGCCGTCTATGCCAGCCGCGCCATGCTGGAACCGGTGCTGGTGCAGGGCATTCAGCCCGGCGGCCAGCTAACCATCACCACCGAGGTTGAAAACTGGCCCGGCGACGCAGAGGTGCAAGGCCCTGACCTGATGGTCAGGATGGAAGCGCACGCCAAATCCGTCGGCACAGAAATCATCAGCGACCACATCACCTCTATCGACCTGTCCGCCAAGCCAATCGCGGCGGTGGGCGACAGTGGCACCATCTACACCGCCGATGCGGTGATTCTGGCGACCGGCGCCCAGGCAAAATGGCTGGGAATGGACAGTGAAGAGCATTTCAAAGGTTTCGGCGTCAGCGCCTGCGCCACCTGTGACGGGTTCTTTTATCGCGGCAAAGAGGTTGTCGTGATCGGCGGCGGCAACACCGCTGTCGAAGAGGCGCTGTTCCTGACCAATTTCGCCAGCAAAGTCACCCTGATTCATCGCCGGGATGAACTGCGCGCCGAGAAAATCCTGCAGCATCGTCTGTTCAACAACCCCAAGGTTGAGATTTTGTGGGATCATTCCCCCGAAGAGGTCCTTGGCAGCAGTGATCCGCGCAGCGTCGAAGGCGTGCGGGTGAAGCACATGAAAACCGGCGAGACCCAGGTCATCCCTTGCGACGGGTTCTTTGTCGCCATCGGCCACGCCCCCGCCAGCGAACTGGTCAAGGATCAACTGGAAACCCATATGGGCGGCTATGTCGTCACCCAGCCCGACAGCACCGCCACCAGCATTCCCGGTGTCTTCGCGGCGGGCGATCTGACCGATCACAAATATCGCCAGGCCGTCACCAGCGCCGGAATGGGCTGCATGGCAGCCCTTGAGGCAGAAAGATATCTGTCCGAGCAAGGCATGGATGCCGATCTGGGCCAATCCTCTAGTAGCGGCCAAAACACAGCCGAGTGATCCTCGAGGGTTTCATTGACTTCCTGAGCGGTGTCGGTACAGTTGTTGCGGGGAAAAACGCGCGCAATGCTGCCTAAAGGCAGTTGCAAAACAAATGCTTATCGCATCGGGGAAGCTGCTGGACATGCTGGACGTAGAGCTTTTCGGTGGCGGTGACCCGCGAGAGCCGACACCAGATTTTCCCGACGAGGCGCAACTGCGTGCTTATGGCGATTTTACCTTTCTGTATCTGCGCGCGCAGAAATATCAAAACCACCGGCTGCGCGATTATCGTCTGTACCTTCAGCCGCCGATTGACCTGCGGTTTTTCCGCATCCTGCGGATAGAAGGCGTGCCGCGCGCCGCCATCACCTGGGCCTTCTTGAACGAGGCGGCCGAGGAAAAGCTGCGTGATCAGCTACCGCTGGCGCCTTCTGACTGGCTATCGGGCCGCCACGTCTGGATAATGGAGCTGATTGCGCCATTCAAAGGCACGCTTGGTGCGAAACTGACGCGCATTTTTCTCGATGGGCTAGACGGCGATGTTCAGACTGTCCGCTTTCCCAGGTATCACCCCACGGGTGGCCTGAAACACTTTACTGAATGGCACCGCACGCCGTCGGGAAAATGGCGCACGAAACGCCTGATGCCCGAGGCTCTTGCGCATGGCACACGCACATAAAGGAATATTGAAATGGGTGCATCTGGAGCTATTTATCTCGTCTCATCGTCGACCACGCCAACCAGCGAGACAACCGAAACGGTCCCGGTGACAACCGGTGATATCTACACTTTCGACAACGTAGATCTGACATTCGCGACCAGTTTTACGCTCACCGGAAATTTCGATGATTTCTTCGGTGGCGATTTTGGCGTCACTTATGCCTCTTCCTTTTTGACCACCCCGCAGGGGAGCATGTCGATTGATGCAAACGACGGCACCTTTACCTATACAGTTGACAAGGCTGATCTGGTGACCGCCGGGCAAACCACGGTTTCAATCAATATCCAAAGTGCGAATTTTTCAACCCCTGGGGACGATGACACGCTGACCTTTAATTTCACCCTTTGCTTTGCCTCTGGCACTTTGATCCACACGCCCACGGGTGAGTGCCGCGTCGAAAACCTGGGCATCGGCGATCCGGTCACCGCCGCCGACGGTCGTACCGTGCCGGTCAAATGGGTTGGCCATGTCACCGTTGACCCAATGTTCAACCCCGCCGACCGGCTTGACCCCGTGCGCATCCGCAAGGGCGCGCTGGGGCCGAACGTGCCGCATACCGATCTGATTGTGACCGCCGATCACGGCATGGTCCTTGGCGGTCTGGTGATCAATGCCAGCGCGCTGGTGAATGGCACAACCATCGACTGGCTGCCGTGGAAAACCATCGGAACCTCGCTGACCTATTACCACGTCGAAACCGAAGGCCATGACGTGATCCTTGCCCATGGTGCTGCGTCCGAGACCTATCTCGACATTCCCGACCGGCAAAGTTTTGACAACCACGCCGAGTTCACCGCGCTTTACGGCGACGTCCCGCCAATGGCCGAATCCACCCTGCCCCGCATCACCTCGGCCCGCCTACTGCCAGATGCATTGCGCACCCAACTGGGCATTGACCAGGCGAAATATTCTTGCGCATCCTGACCTGAAAAACCGCCTATGAAGCGTTTCCGCAAAAATGCTGCGCTGCAGCGTTGCGGTAAAAGAACATTTTTCCGCTTTTCGGCGGTTTCTTTAGGCGTGGGTTGAAACCCATTGGTTTTAGGGTTTATTGCGCTGCAAACCATTGCCGCGTGCCGCGGCCCTTAAAGCTAGATGAGTATCCAACGATGCAATTGCGTAACCTTGCCCCAGTCCCAGAGCTATTTGTCTCATACGAAAGCGCCCAGAAGCTAAAGGTCGAAGCCGCCGACCTGACCAGCCACGATCTGAGCCCGCGCCAGATCTGCGATCTGGAATTGCTGATGAACGGCGGGTTCAACCCGCTCAAGGGCTTCCTGAGCGAGGAAGATTATGACGGCGTTGTCGAAAACATGCGGATGGCTGATGGTACGCTGTGGCCGATGCCGATCACCCTGGATGTGTCGGAACCGTTTGCGGACACTGTCGAGGTTGGTCAGGACATCGCCCTGCGCGATCAGGAAGGTGTCATTCTGGCGATGATGTCGGTGACCGACAAATGGGTCCCCAACAAAGCCAATGAGGCCGAAAAAGTATTTGGTGCCGATGATAGCGCCCACCCCGCCGTCAACTACCTGCACAACACCGCTGGCAAGGTCTATCTGGGTGGCCCGATTACCGGAATCCAGCAGCCGGTGCATTATGATTTCCGCGCCCGCCGCGACACCCCCAACGAGTTGCGCGCCTATTTCCGCAAACTGGGTTGGCGCCGCGTTGTGGCCTTTCAAACCCGCAACCCGCTGCACCGCGCGCATCAGGAACTGACCTTTCGCGCCGCGAAAGAGGCGCAGGCCAACCTGCTGATCAACCCGGTCGTCGGCATGACGAAACCCGGCGATGTCGATCACTTTACCCGCGTGCGCTGCTATGAGGCGGTGCTGGATAAATACCCGGCCTCCACCACAACCATGTCGCTTTTGCCGCTGGCCATGCGTATGGCTGGCCCGCGCGAGGCGGTTTGGCACGGCCTGATCCGCGCCAACCACGGCTGCACCCATTTCATCGTTGGTCGTGACCACGCCGGCCCCGGCAGCAATTCCGCCGGCGAAGATTTCTATGGCGCCTATGACGCTCAGGACCTGTTCCGCGAGCATCAAGAAGAAATGGGCATCGAAATGGTCGACTTCAAACATATGGTTTGGGTCGCCGAGCGTGCGCAATACGAACCCATGGATGAGATCAAGGACAAAGACGAAGTCACGATCCTCAACATTTCCGGCACAGAACTGCGGCGCCGTCTGCAAGAAGGTCTTGAGATCCCCGAATGGTTCTCATTCCCCGAGGTGGTCAAAGAACTGCGCCGCACCCGTCCGCCACGGAACAAGCAGGGCTTTACCGTGTTCTTCACCGGGTTCTCGGGCTCTGGCAAATCCACTATCGCCAACGCGCTGATGGTCAAGCTGATGGAAATGGGCGGCCGCCCGGTGACGCTGCTGGATGGCGATATCGTGCGCAAGAACCTCAGCTCTGAGTTGGGTTTCAGCAAAGAGCACCGCGACCTGAACATTCGCCGCATCGGGTATGTCGCGAGTGAGATCACCAAGAACGGCGGCATCGCCATTTGCGCGCCGATTGCGCCCTATGCCACCACCCGCCGCGCCGTGCGCGAAGACGTCGAAGAGTTTGGCGCCTTTATCGAGATCCATGTCGCGACCAGCATCGAAGAATGCGAACGCCGCGACCGTAAGGGCCTGTACAAGCTGGCCCGCGAAGGCAAGATCAAGGAATTCACCGGCATTTCCGACCCCTATGATGTGCCGACAAATCCTGAACTCAGCGTCGAGACCGAGAATGTCGATGTCGACAACTGCGCGCATCAGGTGATCCTCAAACTGGAATCCATGGGCCTCATCGCCGCCTGACACGCACCCGTATCGCGACCTGCCTCTAACAGGCCGCCCCCGGCAAATGCTGGGGGCGGCCTGTTGCGTTTGCAGACCCGGCTTTGCGTTCTGTGGGCATATTCGCCACGAACTCCGGTGACCTGCGCCGCGTACTGGCACCATCGACCATGCGACCGCCTTCGGCGATACTACAGACGTTGGGCTGGCAGTCGGCAGCGACAACACCGCGGTTGAAATCACCTTGCCCATTAGCGAAAACGTCAACACTTTCCAGTGTTCGGTGAAAAGCGGCGCGGGCTCAGGTGCAACCCGTGCGGCCAACCTCGCCGGGTCGCCAATTACGGTTGACGACACTCATCGGGCCGACCCGATTCAGGCGCGGGTGATCGCATTTGAGGAAAAGGTGATGGGCGATCTGGGTTTGTGAACCGGTGGCGACGGCCATGCCGCCATTCTGTCAAAGACAAAGCCGCGCCCACGGTTCGACAGGCTGATTGATGTGCTGCGGTACGGGGCCGTCTGCAAACATGATGCCCTGCGCCGGGCGTATGACCCAAGCGGCTACTTCACGCCGGAACAGATGCGCGGCATATTCCTGGACCGCCTGACCACCATGGATCAGAAGGTGCGAAGACTGCAGGTCAAGGCGCGTTGAACCGGGCGGCACAGCGGCCCCGATTGGCCAGACGACATGCGGGGCGCCTTCGCGTCAAAGGTTCAGATAGCCCCGCATCAGCACATACCCCTGCCCGCC
>Ga0316206_1002101_pt1 | contig 14591 bp, 15 predicted proteins | sample 6monthpyrite_MG_FD_204942 | JGI IMG/M metagenome (GOLD analysis project Ga0316206, IMG submission 204942) | Microbial mat bacterial communities from mineral coupon in-situ incubated in ocean water Damariscotta River, Maine, United States -... | ecosystem: Environmental > Aquatic > Marine >...
AACAGGGGTCAGGAATGAGTGAAACAAAAGCAGAAGAAACAGTAATCAATGAAACGACTCTGGGTTATGCACAAAACCTGATTGATAGTCTTGAATCGGGAGATATTGATAGCGTTAGGCAGATTATGGATGAAATCGCGAGTTTGCGTGAATCTGATCTGTTTTGTGAAATGGGTAAATTAACACGTGAACTACATGATTCACTCAATACGTTTAAATTAGACAGTAAACTGGAAGGTTTGACTGAAAGTGAATTACCGGATGCGAAAGAACGTCTGAATCATGTTATTACCATGACGGAAGAAGCAGCAGACAAAACCCTGACAGCTGTCGAAGAAGCCATTCCATTATCGGATGAAATAAAATCAAATGCACTGGAATTAAAGTCTCAATGGGATAAATTCAAGGACAGAAAGCTTTCTGTTGAAGAATTCAGGGAACTATCGAAGGATCTGGACAAGTTTTTTCCACAAATAACTGAAGGTTCCGTGATTCTGAACGATAAACTTAATGAAATCCTGATGGCGCAGGGTTTTCAGGATCTGACAGGCCAGATTATCAGGCGTGTTATTACTCTGGTTCAGGATGTTGAACAAGGTCTGGTAGACCTGATAAAAATGTCCGGTGTCCCGGATGCCAACAAGAAAGCAGCAAAAGCAAAAGAGGGATTAGATACGACTGCAGAAGGACCTGTTGTACCTGGTGTCAATCACGCCAGTGAAACGGTTGACGGTCAAGATGATGTTGATGACCTGTTATCCAGTTTAGGATTTTAAGGGGATAAGCAGTGGCAATAGAAGCGGATGACGAAATCTTACAAGACTTCCTTGTCGAAGCCGGTGAGATACTTGAGCAGCTCAACGAACAACTGGTCGAGCTGGAACAAAACCCAACTGACCTCGATCTGTTAAATGCAGTCTTTAGAGGATTTCATACAATAAAAGGTGGAGCCGGGTTTCTTTCACTGGATCCTATGGTCGCTATCTGTCATCGTTCTGAAGATATGTTTAATGTTTTACGTCAGGGGGATCAGGTATTAAATTCCTACATGATGGACCATTTTCTTGAAGTGCTTGATATTCTTAATGCCCAGTTTGACCAGATTACAGCAGGAGAAGAGCCATCAGCAGCCAGTGACGAATTACTTTTAATACTGGAAAACATGGTAAAAGGTGAAACTGAAGAAACGCCTGTTGAAGCAGTTACCGAAGAACCTGTCGCTGAGGCGGCAGCAACAGAAGAACCTCAGGGCGATATTACTGATGATGAATTTGAAGCGTTACTGGATGCGATGCAGGGTTCAGGTGAAGCATCGGCAGCCGGTTCAGAAAATAAACCGGCTGAAACAAAGGCTACCGAGTCTGAAGAAATAAGTGATGAAGAATTTGATAATTTACTGGATGAATTAAACGGTAGTGGTAAACCTCCGACCGCACCAGTTGCAGGCAAAGAGAATGCAGCCACTGCAAGTACATCATCAGATGAAGAAATTTCAGATGATGAATTTGATGCGTTATTGGATGAGTTACATGGCTCAGGTAAACCCCCGGTCACTTCTGATGAGAGTAAGTCAGAAGCAAACCAGGCCGTAGAAAAAACATCGGCTGAACAAAAACCTGTCACTCCACCAAAAGCGGCTGTACCTGCACCTGCTAAAAAACCAGAGTCCAAAGAAAAAGAAGTCGCAAAAAAACCAGATGCAAAAGCACCGGCAAGACCAACTGCAGAAGCGACGGTACGTGTCGATACACGCAGACTGGATGATATTATGAATATGGTTGGTGAGTTAGTGCTGGTTCGCAACCGATTATCAACGCTAAAAGATGCAATGAATGACGAACAGGTAACTACGGCGGTAGCAAACCTGGATATTGTAACCTCGGACTTGCAATCGGCAGTCATGAAAACACGTATGCAACCGATTAAAAAGGTATTTGGTCGATTCCCCAGAGTTGTTCGTGATCTGGCCCGTAGCCTTAAAAAAGAAGTTAACCTGGAACTGGTTGGAGAGGACACTGATCTTGATAAAAATCTGGTAGAAGCATTGGCAGATCCATTGGTGCATCTGGTCAGGAATTCAGTCGATCACGGTATTGAAATGCCGGATCAACGTGTGCGCAATGGCAAGCCCAGTGCAGGCCACGTGTTGTTATCTGCTGCACAGGAAGGTGATCATATTCTTTTGATTATAGAAGATGATGGCGCAGGAATGGATCCTGATGTATTAAGACAAAAAGCAGTAGAAAAAGGCCTGATGGATAAAGAGGAAGCCAGTCGTCTCGAAGATAGAGAATGTTTTGAACTTATTTTTCATCCTGGGTTTTCGACCAAGGATGTTATCTCGGATGTATCCGGCCGTGGTGTGGGTATGGATGTGGTCAAGACACGTATCGGGCAGTTAAATGGTTCTATCGAGATAGATTCCAAGTTAGGTAAAGGCACAATACTAAGTATCAAACTACCTTTGACGCTCGCGATACTGCCTACGCTTATGGTTAAAATAGGTCGTCGAAATTTCGCCCTGCCTTTATCCAGTGTGAATGAGATTTTTCATATGGAGTCCTATAAAACGAATGTTGTTGATGGTCAATTGACAGTGATGGTGCGCGATAAGGCGATGCCATTATTCCATTTGACTAAATGGCTGGTCACGAATATGGATGAACCATTGCCTGATGAAGAAGTAGAAGAGCAGGTTGTGGTTACGCATTTGGGGAGTCAGCGTATTGGCTTTGTTGTGTCTCAGGTGGTGGGCCAGGAAGAAGTGGTTATTAAACCTTTAGGGCATCTATTGCATGGCCTGGCAGGTTTCGCAGGGGCTACAATAACAGGTGATGGCCGTATTGCTCTGATATTGGATGTGCCAGGATTAATGCGGGCACATATACAGTAGGGATGAAAGTGAATGACTGTACGTGTTTTAGTGGTGGACGACTCAGGTTTTTTTCGACGACGCGTCACCGCGATGCTCGAGGCCGATGCACGCCTTGAAGTAGTCGGTTCTGCTTCTGATGGTCGTGATGCGATCAGAAAAACACAGGAGCTTAAGCCTGATGTTATAACCATGGATATTGAAATGCCGGTCATGGATGGTATTACGGCAGTGCGTCGCATTATGGCTATCCAGCCGACTGCGATTTTAATGTTTTCATCATTAACACATCAGGGTGCCGATTCAACATTTGAAGCATTGGAGGCAGGCGCGATTGATTACCTGCCAAAAGACTTCAGTGAGCTTTCCAATAAGCCTGATGAGGTTGCCAGAATACTTTGTGCGCGTGTCTGGTCTGTCGGTTCTAAAGGTGTGCCAGGTAAAATAACCGGATCAAGACCCAGTGTCGAAAAACCGATATCAAAACCGGCTTCCGCAGTTGCACCTGGAAATGCGACTGCCTCTGTACGGAAAGCTGTAACACCTTCCGCTAACAAAGGTAAGTTTCAACTGTTGGCAATAGGTGCTTCAACAGGTGGCCCAGTTGCGCTACAGGAAGTGTTGACAAAACTGCCGGCAAACTTTCCTTTGCCGATTGTTGTTATCCAACACATGCCTGGTTCATTTACAGAAGCATTCTCAAGGCGCCTTGATCAGATGAGCAAGATTGAAATCAGAGAGGCAAAAAATGGTGATATTCTGAAGCCTGGGTTAGCATTGCTTGCCCCAGGTGGAAAACAGATGCTAATCGAGGGCAGAGCTAATGCCTTGCGAATCAATATTCAGGAAAGTGATCCCGGGCAAACTTATAAGCCTTGTATTGATATGTCGTTCTCATCGATTGCGAAGTCATTACCGAATCAAACGCTGGCTGTTATTTTAACAGGCATGGGTGCTGATGGATGTGAAGGTGCTAAGCTTCTTAAGCAAGGCGGTTCAACTATATGGGCACAGGATGAAGCCAGTAGTGTTATCTATGGTATGCCAATGGCAGTGGCCAAAGCAGGTATTACAGAAAAGATTTTGCCTTTGCAGGATATTAGTTCACAGATAGTGAGTAATGTTTAAATCATTCGACAAGCTAACCATATTAGGGCTGATAGTCGCACTGGTTGCTATTATTGGTGGCAATCTTCTGGAAGGTGGAAAAACACAAACATTGGTGCAGTTGACGGCATTTGTGATAGTGCTTGGTGGTACCCTGGGTGCCGTGCTGCTTCAAACTCAACAGGTTATCTTTATCCGCGCTATCAAGATGTTTTACTGGGTATTCTCTCCGCCCGTGATCGATAATGAAGATGCTATACAAAAAATCATCTTATGGAGTCAGACCGCAAGAAAAGAAGGTCTGCTAGGGCTTGAAGAAATAGCTGACCGTGAAAAAGATGATTTTTCCAGAAAGGCATTGCAGTTGCTGGTTGATGGCAGTGAGCCAGATATAATACGCAATATACTCGATATAGATATTAACAGTTACGAAGAAACACAATTGGACGCAGCGCGTGTATACGAAGCTATGGGAGGGTACTCGCCGACCATTGGTATTATTGGTGCAGTCATGGGGCTGATACAGGTTATGAATAATCTTGCTGACCCAGCTGCTTTAGGTGAAGGTATAGCGGTTGCATTTGTTGCAACTATTTACGGTGTTGGCCTGGCGAATCTTTTTTTTCTGCCCGTGTCGAATAAATTGAAATCATTGGTAAGTACGCGTGTTCGTTTTTTTGAAATGATTGTTGATGGTGTCAGTTCTATTGCTGATGGTGAAAATCCACGTAATATAGAAACAAAATTACAAGGTTACCTTTTGTAAGTGATGCAGTATGCGCAAAAGAAAAATACACACCGCAGGTAACGAAAACAACGAACGATGGATGGTTTCTTACGCAGACTTCATTACGCTTCTATTTGCATTTTTTGTTGTCATGTATGCCGTCTCATCTGTAAATGAAGGTAAGTACCGTGTTTTGTCTGATTCACTTTCCACAGCCTTTAATGTAGATGCGCGCGCGTTGGATCCAATACAAGTAGGTAAAATAAAGCGTAGTGGAGATCCCACTTCCTTTAAGTTAATCAAGAAGCCGGTTGTTATTAATCGTAAAGATATACCTCGTCCTCAGCCTCAGCCACGTACAGGTGACCAGAAAAATGCAGGGGACAAAGCAATTACGGTATTGTTTGAAGGAGTTCGAACCTCAATTGCCGAGCTCTCAGACCAGAATCTTATTCAGGTTCATAATAATGAGTTTGGTGTCGAAATAGAGATAAGCACACAGGTTTTATTTGATAGCGGCGGTACTCAACTCAGTTCACAGTCACGTCCTGTACTTGAAAAACTGGCTAATGTACTGGCGCCTTTCCCGCATGAAATAAATGTTCAGGGTTATACAGACAATCAACCGATACAGAGTAATTTATATCCTTCAAACTGGGAGCTCTCTACAGCCAGAGCAGCCAGTGTTGTCAAACTTTTTATGCAGCTGGGTATTGCAGCAAAGCGGTTATCGGCAACAGGTTATGGAGAGTATCGGCCGATAACCAATAATGATACAGATGTAGGCCGTCAGAGAAATCGCCGTGTTGTTATTTTTATACCGGTACTAAAAGATAAAGCAAAAGTTGATAGAGCATTAAATCGCTTACAAGACCGTTTGAATCGGGGGGTGCCATTTACGCGGCCCAGCGGGCAAGACACAAGGGGTGAAGGGTTCAGACGTAACTTACCTGAAGCACCAGCCAGAATCATCGATGCTCCTTCAGGTGATACACGATTTTCAAATCCATCAGCACCGGCTACAGTAAGTGGAGGTCCAGGTCCTGTTACTACTCCGAAACCTGCAAATTCGACGATTGCGAACCCACGTTCAGGTGATGGTCAGCCAGCGGGTACACGCCACATAGGTCGTCAGCCAATTGGCAGCACACCTGTTATCGTTCCAGGAGAAAGGCAATGAGAATCTGGGCGGTTGCAAATCAAAAAGGAGGTGTGGGTAAAACCACTACTGCAGTATCACTGGCGGGTTTGAGTGTATTGCACGGAGCGCGAACCTTGCTTGTGGATATGGATCCACATGGGTCATTAACATCATACTTTGGAAAAGACCCTGAAACTATTCAGCCCAGTTTATATGACTTGTTTCATACGGGTAGAGCAGACCTCGCCTATACCCGTACATTAATCAGAAACACAAGTTTGGACCAACTTGATATATTACCGGCATCAACTGCGATCGCTACATTGGATAAACAACTGGGCGCTAAAAGTGGAATGGGTCTTGCAGTTGCTAATGCATTGAAAAATATCGGTGATGCGTATGATCAGATATTTATTGATTGTCCACCTATGCTAGGAGTATTGATGGTCAACGCACTTGCAGCCTGTGATCACTTGATTATCCCGGTGCAAACTGAATTTCTCGCGATCAAGGGGCTTGACCGGATGTTGCATACGTTGGGGATGATAGAAAAAGCAAAGTCTATTCACATACCTTTTACGATTGTTCCAACCATGTTTGATCGTCGTACAAGGGCGTCATTGGAAACATTGAGTTTTTTACGTGAAAATTATGCGGAGCATTTATGGGAGTCCGTTATACCGATAGATACCCGTTTCAGGGAGTCAAGTCGTGAAGGTAAACCGATCAGTCATTTTCGTGTTAGTACACGCGGTGCACGTGCCTATTCCTTATTACTGGATAACTTAATGCAGGAAAAGAACGAACGTAGCCAGGTTATCGCATCATGAGTAGTAACGGGCCTAAAAAAACCGGATTAATGAATCAGCATTCCGCAGTTTTATCTTATCTTGAAGATTTGTTAAAAGAAGTACCCGAAGGAGATATCACTCCAAATAATGTGGTCGAAGTATTTCCAGTTGAGCGACAGGTAAGAACCCCGAGTCCTTCTGTAACAAAACAAATTGTATCTGAGGTGCCTGTTATTCCGTCGAGGGAAGCTCCTCGAGAAGATGATGTACAGAATAGCCAATCAACAATTGAAGCCAGCGAATCGTTAGCAGTTGAAGAAATACATCAGGATGAGAATATTCCAGACTGGGCAGCACATGAATTCCAGTGTTTACTATTTCATGTAGGAGGGCTCACTCTGGCCGTTCCTCTGGTGAAATTGAATGGTGTTATTCCATGGAATAATGACTTGACCCCGATGCCTGGTCATTCATCAGCCTTTTTGGGTTTGTTGCGGCATCTGGGTAAGAATGTGAAAGTTATGGATACCGCACAGGTTATTATGCCCCCGGCTCAGCGAGCCTCATTAGGAGTCGCTAATGATAGAACAGAGAAAATTCTGTTGATTGACGAAGGTCGTTGGGGGCTGACATGTGACAAAATTGGTGAAGTTATTAATCTGGAAAAAAAAGATGTACGCTGGCGAACTACACAGGGCAAGCGCGCGTGGCTGGCAGGTACAATATCGGAGAGATTATGTGCACTGCTGGATACAGATGTAATGACAGATATTCTGGTAAATGGAGAATAGTTCCAATATGTATATTATTTGGCACGAATTCTGCAAATTAACAATAAACCATCATTTATGACTGAAATTTGACATAAAAGATTTTTTGACGAGTTTATCTTCATGATTGCTAAATGAGAGATAAACACATGAGGGCAGGTATATGAGTCAGGCAGAAGAAAAGAGTTTTGATCAGGTAATTCAGTGGGTTACGTTTAAACTGGACGGTGAGAAATACGGCATTCGTGTAATGCAGGTGCAGGAAGTCCTTAGGGTCTCCGAGATTGCTCCGGTACCAGGGGCACCGGGATATGTGATGGGAATTATTAACCTGCGCGGCAATGTTGTGACGGTTATTAATACACGCAGTCGGTTCGGTCTGCCTGATACCCAAAACGATGACTCTACCCGTATCGTTATACTGGAATCAGATAATAATGTTGTCGGCATTATGGTCGATAGCGTTGCGGAAGTGGTCGATTTGAAAAATGGTCAGATAGAGACGTCTCCCAATGTTGGCAATGATGAAAGCTCAAAATACATAGAAGGTGTTGCTACTCAGGATGGGGAGTTATTGATTCTGATTGATATTAATAAATTGCTCACGGAAGATGAATGGAATAACCTGGATGGATATTAACCGGACATGATATGTCATGGCGGATGTTACCAACATAAATCCACTAAAACCGATGTGGCCGACACGTCCAGATGACCGTGGATCGGGTAAAGAGAAAAAGAAAGAAGAAACAGATAAAAAAAATGAACAGCCTGAAAACAACAACCCGGAATCACCAAAGGGTGATAATGATGGTCATATAGATGAGTATGTTTGAGATTATTTCTGCTGGGTTATTTTGTTCCACATTGCTGATGTCGATGTTATTTGTGATAGATCAAATCAGGCTCAGAAAATTACAGCAGAAAATATTACAACAGGAAAATCTGATGATTACATTGAAATCAGATGTACAGGCATTGTTTACGGGTGCTGTTGGTGAAGATAAACGTATTTATGAACTGGAAACCAAGTCACGTCGTATGATTGAACGTCAGGAACAATTTGAAAATAGTAAACACACAGAACGGCCTTATGAGCAAGCAATTCGTATGGTGCAAAAAGGATCAAATGTTGATGATCTGATGAACGTATGTAACCTCAGTCGAGGTGAAGCAGATTTAATTATCATGTTACATGGTAGCACTGGGACTGATAGCAGTATTGGTCACAAAAAAGATTTCACACTTCAGTGAAGGCAAGCAGTAGTAAGTAGTAACTTCCTCCTTAGGGGCCCTCATCGGGCCCCATTTTTTATGGCCATGGATGGCCATATGCCGCGGGCGCACGGAAGCGCAAGAGCGGCGCGTAACAGATTACAAGTCAACTAAAAAAGAACACAACAATAAACTCACGTAAAGTCCAGCGGCAGGATGGCCATATGCCGCGGGCGCAGGGAAGCGCAAGAGCGGCGTGTAACAGATTACAAGTCAACCAAAAAAGAACAAAAAAATAAACACACGTAGAGTCCAGCGGCAGGATGGCCATATGCCGCGGGCGCAGGGAAGCGCAAGAGCGGCGTGTAACAGATTACAAGTCAACCAAAAAAGAACAAAAAAATAAACACACGTAGAGTCCAGCGGCAGGATGGCCATACGCTATCAGGAAAATATATCTTTTGTGGGAGCGGCTTTAGCCGCGATTAAAATTCATTCGCGGCTAAAGTCGCCCCTATAAAAAAATTACTTCAGGCGTGGAATCATACTTCGACTATCCCGTTTTTTTCCTCCATCAGGAGGCAAAGGACAAATTCTGTCATTCACTAAATATGCAAAGGCAATGACCTTGGCAACTGTTACATACAGTGATGTAGGGATCTCATCTCCCAGGTCGATTTGTGACAGTATTTGTGCCAGTACGGTATCTTCATACAGAGGGATATCATGTTCACGTGCCAGTGCCATGATTTGGCGGGCGACCTGATCTTCCCCTTTAGCTGTAACACGTGGGGCATTCTTCCCATCATATTGCAGAGTTACTGCAACGTCAGGCTTTGTCGGGTCAGATTTTTTCATCCAGTATTCCTTTGCAGGGTTGATGGATAGTTTTAATCGCAGGTGGAGTTCCATGCAGGCAGCTTAATTGCTCAATTTCCAATCCTGCTTCTTCAAGATCCTGCTGTAATTGAGAAAAACGTTGTGTGAAAGCATGTTGTGTATCCTTGTTTTCTGTCCAGAATGTAATCGAAACCTGTTTCTGAAACAGAGATATCTTACTGTGAATTTCACCGATTGTATCGAGCGTAAAATGCACCTGAATACTCCAGCCTGTTTTTTTATCTTCCTGCTCTTTTTTTTGTGATTCATTTTGTTCTATTCGAAATTCAAAAAGATCGGTTCCTTTTTCAGTGCGGACGGGTATATCGAAAACCCATGCAGGTTTTTGTTCAGGTTCGGTCCGAAGCTGGTTTAGTTGATTTAGTTGTATACGAGCCAGTGAGGATTCAGCATCTTTCAAAAACAGTCCAAGTAACTTACTTAAGCTATCCAGTTTTGAAAATCTTTCCGAAGCACGATTAGTATCGGTCATATGAAATCTATATGGAATGTGTGCAGGAAGTATAAAGGGGGCTTCAGCAATATTGGTGCCTGCAGGAATACTGACAGAGCCAACCCCTCCCTGTTGGCTGATACCACTGACTATGCTGCTATAAGTAACGGGAAGGGATTTTACCGGGATACTGCTTAGAGTGGTACTGGCATTAATAGTCCGATTGACCAGAGATGCATTAGTATCTTTGCCGGGGACATTGGCTGCGGGTATTGCTGTCTTATCAGTTACCTGAGGTGAACTATTAATTCCGACGTTGATTTGCCCATTAATAACAGTAGTACTGACAGGAGCAGGAGCAAGGTTACGTACTGTTACAGGATTAGTTATTGTTCCGGTTAAATTATTTTTTGTGATAGCATTGTTTACCTGATTTAAGGGTCGTTCAACAAGTCCTGAGTCCTGAATAACTTTTTGCAGGCGTAATAATGCAACTTTAAAATCATTTTGTGGTTGTAATTTTTGCGAAAGCTGAGCTTCAAGAAATAATCCGGACGACTTGAATGCCTGTTGAACTACCTCTGGCTTAATGATGGTTTGTTTTAACGGTAAGGCCTGGATCAGTTTGCTGATTTCAATTTGAACAGGTTCAGGTAGTTTTTGTATATTTGCTTGCGAACTGAGTAATTGATCAAGTTGTTTAAACAATACCTGATGAGGTTGTTGCCTGGGCAGTGCCAGGCGAATGGCTGCGTCAATCTGCGTTTGCTGAGAAGGCGCCTGAATAATTTTAAGTGTCGGTTTTTCGCCGACACTAATTACCTCAAGTAGCAGTTTTTGACCGGCCTGAAGGCGAGCTCCAATCGAGGCTGTCAGTACAGAGTTACCTATGCTCAGATTAATCAGGCCGTTTTCTACACTGGATAATACACTGGCTTGCAGCGTTTGACCGAGCTGTAGATTTACCGGCTTTCCGGTATTTCCGGGAGCAGTTTGCAGGTGTAGCAGTGTGCTGTTTAACGAAATTTCCACAATATTCACATTATCATATATATAGTGTCTATATCGGCATAGTTTCTGCATAACTGAATGTCATGTATCAAAAAAAGCAATCAAATAACCTGTGGTATACACGTAATAAAAGCGGGGTAAAAGGGCCATTTACCACTGGCATGATACAGGGGTTTGTATTGATCGGGCGGCTAAAAATGGACGATCAGGTGAGTCCGGATAAAAAAGAGTGGCAGTCAGTAGAAGCAACCAAAAGCGTTATTCCTGAAGAAATGCGGGATATCAGAACGGATGATGACCGTCAAAGATTATTACAGGCGCAGTTGCGAGAAGATGAAAGGTCAAAAGATCGACGCCGGGCAGAGCTGGGTGAGTTCCAGGGTAGAAGAGAAAAAAATGATCGTCGTAGTGCTGAAGATTTCCACATGCGGGCTCATCGTGAAAGTCGCAACGATGCTATCGATGACTATGTGACAACACCATCGCAATGGGTCTTACGTGCCGTATTGGGTCTCATGCTGACGGCATTACTGGTTGTTGCTGTTTATGTATTTGTTGAACAGGATATGGATGCGAATAATATAACAGATTGTAATCAGGTACCTGCGCCCGGCGTCAACTGGGAAAATTGTCAGTTTGAAGGAGCTCAGTTAGCTGAAAAGAATTTGCAAAAATCCCGTATGCGCAATATTAATTTTAGTGCAGCTGATCTGGCAGGTGCGAATCTGAAAGAGACCGATCTGGCATATGCGCAATTTTCTGTGAGTCACTTACTGGGCGCAGACATGAGTAAAGCTAACCTTAAAGGTGCTAACCTGAAGAACAGCGATCTTCGTCAGGTCAATTTTACCGGTGCTGATTTATCTTATGCAGACTTACGAGGGGCCGTGATCCGTGGTGCCATCTTTAAAGATGCGATTCTGTATAAGGCTATATGGACAAATGGAAAAGTATGCTCCGTTGATTCAATAGGGATATGTACTCAGAATACGCAAAAATGAATAGTATTTACTCAACCATTTCTGTTGTGTACCTGAATAATTCCATTTTGTCTGACCAGTAATTCTCGGGTAATCCCGCTTTTAATTTCAGATGACATAAAAAATCAGCCGGTTCCGGTAACGACTCCCATACCGTAGGTAAGAAAGTTCCGCGCCTTTCTTTTTCTTTCAATATAAGGCCATCTATTCCCGGACGTATTTGTGAAATCGCATCCTTTTCGCTGGTGATTTCTATCGGTATTGCCGGGCTTAATATTGAAACATGAATACTGAGTTGTTCAAGTTCGGTTTCATTGACAGGCGGAAAACGAGGGTCAGAGAATGCTGCGGCTCTGGCATTATGGTTTATGTCATCAATGAGTGGTCGCCATGCTTCCAGACTACCAATGCAGCCCCTTAATTGATCATTAATTTCAAGTGTTACAAAACAGGCGCGTTGTTGAAGTAAGGCGGCGGGTATTTTCTGATGGTCTATCTGTCGTTCACGATTATGCTTAAGTCCATACTCAATAGCATCGTGGGCTGTTTGTAATATCAGGGGTTTATATTGCTGATAGCTCATTCGTTGAGTAGCCATGCGCCATACCCGACAACCTGATCCTTATTACCCGCAGTATCACCGGAGTTGCGCAGATCGAGCCGGGTAATATCCAGCCCATGTTTAACTGCAGCCTGTAACAAACCCTTTACCGGATTTCGTCCACAAGCGTCATCAAAATCAATTTCTTCTTCTGCGAATTTTTCTATCGCCTGTGCTGTTCTTTCATCCATCATATGGGCCTGTTTGTAGTCATGGTAATGACTAAGATCAGAACTGATAACAATCAGGGTTTCAGGGCCGCCCCAGAGAAGGTTTAAGACCTCTGCAACATCAGTACTGCTGGCATCACCGACAACCAGCGGTATCAGTTTAAATGACGCCAGGCATTGTTGCAGGAAAGGTAATTGCACTTCAAGGCTATGTTCAAGGCTATGAGCCTCATCCATAAGATGCACTTGTGGCAGTCGGGTTATTATTTCAACAGCAGGTTTATCAATTTCAATTGCGCCCAGAGGTGTAATAAATCTATCTGCACTACTACTTGCAAGCCCGAGTAAAGGTACACGATGGCTCGGGCCGAGTAAAACGACACGCTGAATACTGTCTTTGATTTCTTTTAATTGTACAAATGCGCTTGCAGCGACAGGCCCTGAATAGATGTATCCTGCATGTGGAACAATAATCGCCTTGGCTCTTTTTTCAACAGACTGATTTTTAACGAGTCGGGCTTCCTGCAGGTATTGTTCAATGCAGGACTTCAAGTTCTCAGGATCAGCCGGATAAAACATGCCGGCAACGGCGGGTCGTCTATCAAACATAGCGATATCCTGTTTCCATCTTCTATACTTATAGTATGGATGCAGAAAACAGTTTTTCAAGTTAAGGTGATCAGATGAGTGATATCACAGAAAATGTACATGCAACGAAGTATTGGCAGAAGCTGGCAGATGGTCGCATTCAATGTGACGTGTGCCCGCGGGAATGTAAATTACATGAGGGGCAGCGGGGCGTTTGTTTTATTCGTGCCTGCCAGAACGACGCGATAGTTTTAACCAGTTACGGACGCTCTAGTGGCTTTTGTATTGATCCTGTAGAAAAAAAACCATTAAATCATTTTTATCCGGGGACCCCTGTACTTTCTTTTGGTACAGCAGGTTGTAATCTTGCGTGCAAGTTTTGCCAAAACTGGGATATCAGCAAATCAAAAGAAACAGATACTCTGGCAGATCAGGCCTCACCTGAAAAAATTGCACAGGTTGCTAAACAAAGCGGTTGTCACAGTGTTGCCTATACTTACAACGATCCGGTCATATTTCTCGAATATGCAATTGATATAGCAAAAGCCTGTCGTCAGTTAGACATCAAATCAATCGCAGTTACAGCAGGTTACATCAGTGCCGCACCACGACAGGAATTTTTTCAATATATGGATGCTGCCAATGTAGACCTTAAAGCCTTTACTGATGATTTTTACTGGAAACTGACTGCCGGGCATTTGCAACCTGTGCTGGATACACTGAAATATATTAAACATGAGACAGACGTATGGCTTGAAACAACGACATTGTTGATCCCGGATAAAAATGATTCTGATGAAGAACTGAATGCAATGACACGCTGGGTTGTAGACAATCTGGGGCCTGATGTGCCCATGCATTTCACTGCATTTCATCCCTCATGGAAAATGATGGATGTGCCTGCAACACCGATATCAACGTTATCGCGTGCGCGTGAAATAGCGCTGAAAAATGGTGTGCGTTATGTTTATACCGGTAATGTGCATGATAAGGCAGGCGAAAGTACCTATTGTCATCACTGCAATGCTTTATTGATAGGGCGTGACTGGTATGTGTTGTCAGAATGGAACCTGGATGAACAGGGGCGTTGTCGTGAATGTGGTACGCATTGCTCAGGCCGATTTGATGCGCAACCGGGTAACTGGGGAGCAAAGCGGTTACCGATTAATATGAGCGAAATCGCACTAAATAATAGTTAACAATGCTCAATAAATTCAGAAAATGACCGATGTAATAACAATATTATAAATAAAAAGGCACTTCATGCAGGAAGTTCAGGAACTGG
>Ga0316206_1002103_pt1 | contig 14586 bp, 13 predicted proteins | sample 6monthpyrite_MG_FD_204942 | JGI IMG/M metagenome (GOLD analysis project Ga0316206, IMG submission 204942) | Microbial mat bacterial communities from mineral coupon in-situ incubated in ocean water Damariscotta River, Maine, United States -... | ecosystem: Environmental > Aquatic > Marine >...
GCTCAATTCGCCAACGGCATAATCAAAAAGAGATTTGTATTTGAGGTCGCAATAAAGTTTTCGCTGTTCGATGATTTGCAGGTGATCGATGATATTGGCGGTGAGCTTTTTTTCTTGGATGACGAGATCTTTGGTGTTGTTTAAAATTGTTCCGTCGCTTAAGTTTTTTAAATTCATGGTTTTCTCCCACTCAATGATTTTGCTAAACTTAGCATAGTCCAGGGGACTTTAAAAATGTCAGAACCTCCCAGAGGACCATGGGCAAGGGGTTGAGGCGTTCATCACCACGTCTTCCAAGCGTTGTGAATTGGCGCCACTGATAATTTTTTAAAGGGATACTAAAAAATGTTAAAAAAGACTTTGCAAGCGCGCTAGCGCTGAACTCAGTGACCAAAAATAAAAGAATAAAAACCTTACTTTTTCAAATAGCGAGATATTATCCATCATCCACAGGCGATCAACAATCAAGCATCATCTTGTAATATCTATGGGCCGAGCAAGAAAACTTCTCACCCCAGTGCGCGCTCGCTCCATTGTCCGCGCCAGCGCTGACAGTTTTCTTTCCCATGATTTCACGGCAGAGAGTCCTGCACTACCGTGCAAAAATAGCAGGGCCGATCTGGGAATATTCAGATCGCCAAACAAAAAGAAGTTAGGGCAGTACGGGCTAACATATTCATAAATCCGAGCGTAGCGAGTCTTTGTTCATTAAACGAGAGGGCGGGTTTTGGCGCAAATATTTGCAAGTCATAGGCAGAAAAATAATAAAAAAAAGGGCGAGAAAAAAATCTTGCAATTTCTTCCTCGCCCTTAGAGCGAACGTATTTTTTTAATCGGTCATTTAATCAAAAAGATATTGTACTTTGATACCAGCAGTAGGGTTTTCAATATCTGTATTACCTTTTTTAGTATTGTAATCAAATCTCGCATCTTCCATAAAGCCAGAAACGCTGAATCTTTTTGTCGCCATATAGTTAAGCGCTACACCTCTGTGTTTTGAAATAACGTTATTGTCTTCATAGGGATTCCAAGCGTAGCTATAAGATTTGCTGCCCTCGAGAGAAACTCTTCTGTACTCTAGACCAACCGTTCCTTGAACGGTCATAGTGCTGCCAATATCGGCGGTAAGGTCGTAAGTAAAGTTAAGGGGAGCACCGTGAACAAATGGAATTTTATTTTTTGTGTTCAATTTAAAGAGACGAAGACCAAGGTCATAATGCTTATTAATTTTTTTGAAAACCTCATTATTGAGTCTTCTAAAAAATATCCCAGGAGCGGTAATCGATCCGTGGCCAAGTTCGCTATGCTCATCATATCCTTGGAGTAAACTGATATCAAATTCTTCTACGATAATCGTATCTTCACTGCCCGCCGATAAATGCAGTTCGAAAGGTGCCCATCTTTCATAATAATCTTTATCAAATTCACTTTTGATAAAGAGGTTGACCTTGATTTCTCTAAATTTGACTCGATTGGTCTCACGGTCAAAGTACTTGACATTGAACCTGCTTGGCGCAGGAATCTCTTTGAGCATCTCCCAAATGGAAAGCCGACTGACATTTTTAATGGTTTCGGTGGGTTGATCGGAGAAATAAGAGGAGAAAAAGATCCTGCAATTTCCAATACCTATAACCCTATTAATATCCAAGGAAAAGCAATTTTTTGGGCCTTCGCTGCTTATTCATTCACCTCAGTTGAAATCTATATGATAACTAGTTATTATATAGATATGTTTTTTGCATGGGATGAAGAAAAAAATCAGAAAAATAGGGACAAGCATGGTGTTTGGTTTGAAGAGGCCAAGACGGTTTTTGAGGATCGCCATGCCAGAGTTTTTTTTGACGAGGGTCATTCTGACGATGAAGAGAGATTTTTAATCATTGGAAAAAGTTGTTTTGAAAAAATTCTCATAGTTATTCATTGTTACCGCCTGGAGGACGAGGTGGTAAGAATTATTTCAAGAAGAAAGGTAACCAAGAGCGAGAGGAAAATTTATGAAGAAGGAGTATGATCTAAAAAAGATGAAAGAGATCGAAAATCCCTACAAAGGGAAGATTAAAAAAAGTATTGGCATCAATCTCGGCCCAGAGGTTATTGATTATTTTAAAAAAATGAGTAAAGAGATTGATATTCCCTATCAAAAATTAATTGATATGTACCTTCGTTGATTGTGTCGAGAAAAAACTAAAACTTGATTTAAAATGGACAGCTTAGAGGGGAATCGAAGCTCAAATGGAACGATTCTAGCTTCACTATCCATGTCTCCTTGACTTTTAACAAAGAGATAGATTTTAACCTCTTTATAATCGACTTCGTTGGTCTTACGGTCGAAATATTTAGCATTAATGCTATTGGGTGTAGGACTTTTCTCGACTGCCACTCCCTGCGAATGATGTGGTGCAGTCGATGTAGTGTGTAGATTTCACGCAAGGTTTGCAAAGTCTTAGTCATTGATAGCTAGCAATGGGAAAAATAGACCTTTTTAGGATGGAGAGGGCGCAGTAAATCTGACTTTAGGAAGAGGCGCTGGCTTCCAATGAACTCAATTTTCCCCATTCTCATTGAGGTTATCGACAATTTCGGGGAGGGTTTGGAGTCGCAGTGAATCTGGGTTAATGCGGTTCTTCTCTTGTATATATTCCAATAAAAGCCTGGCGGCTTTTGCCGATTGCAGATGAATATCGTGCAAGAGAATGATGCCTTTTCCCTGTCTTTTCATTTGCAGAGTCATTCTCTTTAAAATGCTCGCGGGGTTTTTATCCTGCCAGTCGAGGCCATCTACATTCCAAAAAACATGCATCATTTGGTTTTCTGTTATTTTATGGCGAATAGTGGGTTTTCTCATACCAGCGCCGTAGGGCAGTCTGAAAAAATCGACTTTTCTATTATATAATTGTTCGAGATCTGTTGTGGATTGATCAATTTCATAGACGAGGCGTGGGGCATCAGCTTTGGGTAAATTAAAATGGGTGTAGGAATGATTCGCCAAGGTCATGCCCATATGTTTGGCGCGAAAAACTAATGCGGGAAATTTTAGGGCATTTTGAGCTGTCCAGAAAAAATCCGCCCGCTGCCCGTATTCCTCTAGTAAGTCAAGAATCATGGTGGTGGTTTTAACTCGCGGGCCATCGTCAAAGGTTAAGGCCCAGGTCCCCTTGGGAAACCTCGCCCCTGTGATATTTCCTTGGTGTTGTGAACTTGGCGCTATCGCCAAGGTTAGATTATTATTGGTCGCGCTCAGCTCTTGGTTTAGCAGTTTGTCTTCTCTGGCCTTTATCATCCGTTTGTTTATTTCACCTCGCTGCGATTTTTCATAACGAATAACCTGATCGAGATTTAAGAGATCAGCAAAGTTTTTAAACTCCAGCGCCGTCTTTTTTTTCCTGGCGCGGTTATAGTCTCTCGTCACTTGGTTAATTTTTTCCCTCAATTCGAGATGCGCCAGTCGTTCTACCCCTACCAATTTTTTTAAGCTTTTATTAAAATGGGAGAGGGTGCTACGGTATATTGCATGTGCGGGGTGATTTTTTATACCGTTCATTGCCAGCAATCGTGCATAAATATACGCCAGTTTTTCCAGAATATTTTCTTTGATGATACGCAAAAAATAATAATTTTTTATAAGTTTGACTCTCTAAAATATTGTCCTGTTTCTCCGCAAGCTCGCGATCAAAATTTATTACTAAATTACTCGCGCGAAAATAAATACTTCTCTGCCTGAGTAAAAAATCATTGATTCTCTTTTGCGGATGATCACTTTTTATTAATATTTGAAATGTTTTTTCTAATCTTTTTAGGTTGGCATCGCGTGCTTCTGCCAACGGTAGTAGGATGAGCAGTATATAGGCAAAGATGAATGTTTTCATTGTTGATTTCATGACGGCCTTTGAGAAAATTTTTTGTTGAAACGATATCTACAATAGTCTTAAGACAAAAGCTATAGCTGTTATTGAGGAGCGTACACGATGCACATTTTGGTCTCTAAATTGACGATTTTTAAGGTGGTGGTATAATTATTGATCATTTTTAATCTTTAAAGAAGTGACAATGCTTTGATATCATTGACGCGTGCTATGGCACGATTATTGCTCATAGACTATTGAAACTACAAAAATTTGTCTGATATTATGATGATAATAAAACTATGAGTAAATGATGCTGCTAAGAGCGATTTCCCTATTCTTTTTTTGCTTTATTTTAAGCTTTGATGCCTTCTCAATTTCACAGGATGAATTAGACGCTATTAAAGCACTTTTAAAAACTCAACATAAAATTCGCATTTTAACGGGTTCGGCCCCTGGACATGGCCATCAGTCGGCGAATTTGCAAGTCATGCGAAAATTAAAATCGTTGGGTTTTAATGGCCTCTTTGAGGTTGTCTATCGCGATGAAAATATGGGAATAGGTTCCCATGGTCCTTATCCTGCAAATATGTTAAAACCATTTGCGCAAATTTTGCCAGGGCTTATGGAAAAAAATAAAGAATTTATGACTACCGATAATATGCGCGTGAAAATGTTGCCAGTCTCTGATTATCTAAAAAAAGGTGGCGATAAGGTTTTAATCAATCTCTCAGGTGCTATTGACGATATAGATATCATTTATTATTTTGCAAAGAATGATCAATTTGTTCTGACTCTGTCTCCCGATAAATGGACCGATAAGGGGGAAGTTTTTCATGACGAGAAATTTTTTTCTTCTTTCAGCACAGATGGTCTCCATTATTTTCCACAAATTGCTAACCCCGAAAACCCTTTGAATTTTATCGCTGAGGCGATGGACTATGCAGGCTTTAAAAATAAAATTCTTGGACTGCAGGAGATCATTAAGGCGCACAAAGAACATGAGTTTTTGGCCGCCTATGGACTAGGCTTCCACGGTGTCGATAAAATTGTAAAGATAGTAAGCGCTCTGGGTAGTGCAAAAAAATTGCGCAGTGATCTTTTTAAAAAAGGAATCATTATAGGCATGATTTCCAACCTCAACGATGCAGAAACTACAAGGATTAGCACTCTACTCTTAAGAAAAGGGTATGCTAATTTTAAAATTATCAGCATCACAGATAAAAATATTGCTCAAGCATTACAGAATATAAAAAAAGATGACATCGTGCTAGTCAAGGTTGGTAACGTTCCACAAAATGTTTTTGAATATTTATTTGCACACAGCACTTTACCCCCAACGGTGGCCGGTTATAACGCTGTTTCCTTAATGAAATATTTAGGGACGCCTTATTTATCAATGGTTTTGGATAAGGATATTACCCCCGCTATTGACCTTGTTCACGAGGCCACTCGAGAAATCATCCTCAATGGCGGTAACTCACTCATAAATTTTTATCTTGCAAGCAAAGATAAAGAATCGGCGATGGTAAAAAAATTTAAGGCGATGGGGGATGAGCTTCGCCGCAATAAAGAAGATAAGCTTCCCTTTTCTCTATTAAAACTATTGCAAGCAATGGAGGATTATTATGCCGCTAATAAAATTGAGGTGAGTTCTTGTTCTAGCGCCGCAAACAAATTTCTAGCATTAGGGCAACTCTTAAAATAGAATGTTCATAAACGCGAATGAATAAGCTGTTTTTTGATCCACAGGAGCTGCCAATTGTTTAAATATAGTCATGTCCTAGGCTTTTTACTGCTATTTGTGGGATGCGCCAGTGGCGAACGCGAGCAGCGTCCTAAAATCAAAAATGTTATTTTTATGATTGGTGATGGCATGGGGCCACAACAAATTTCTTTGCTTTATCATTATGCTAGATATGCACCTCATTCTATCTATAAAGGTGGCGAGACCTCTTTTGAAAAACTGGCAGTAAATGGTATTGGCCTGCATATTCCCAACCCCTATGGGGAAATTGTTATTGATTCGGCGGCTTCGGCGACGCAGATGGCGACGGGTAAATTGAGTCGCCCTGGTATTATTGGTTTGGATCGGGATGGCCAGGTGGCGGAAACAATTTTGGAGCGGGCACAAAGGGCCGGTCTGGGCACGGGGTTGGTTTCCGATACTCGCTTAACTCATGCCACGCCGGCCGCCTATGCCGCTCATGTTATTTCGCGCGGGATGGAGGGAGAAATTGCTCGCCAGATGGTGCAGACGGCACCGGATATTATGCTGTCGGGTGGATTGAAATACTTTATGCCACAAAATGCTGGAGATAAAAACTCTGCATTTTTTAAAAACTACAGAAGTAGAATTCCTCGTGACATCGATTTTTTGTCACAAAGAACCGACTCCTTGAATATCCTGGCAAAGGCCGAAAAAAAAGGGTTCTCTCTGGTTTTTGATAAAAAATCGTTGCTGCAATCCCCGGCAAAGAAAATCTTAGGGTTGTTTGCTGCGGACGCTATGCCGGATGGTATCTGGTATAGCAAGAATGAAAAAAAACCGCTGCGAAAGGTGCCAACTTTGCTGGAAATGTCTGGCAAGGCCTTGCAGGTTTTAGCGCAAAATGAAAAAGGGTTTTTTCTGATGATCGAAGGGGGGCAAATTGATTGGGCCGGGCATAGCAATGATCCTGGCACGATGTTGCACAATATGATTCACTTTGATCAGACCATTGCCAGCGTCTTAAAATGGGCGAGTAAACGGGATGATACTTTGGTTATTGTGACGGCAGATCACGAGACGGGAAGTTTCGCTTTTTCTTATTCCAGTCGGCGGAAAACGAAAACCTTGCATCTCAATAATTTAACTTATGCTACGGACTCCTCTTTTGGTGACTATCAACTTTTGGATAAGTTGTATGCGCAAAAGGGTAGCTATAATACGATCTTCGATGATTTTTATTTGTTGCCAAAAAAACAACAAAACCCATTCCATTTTCGCGAGGTTTTTAATCAAAGTTCCGCTTTTAAAATTTCGCTAAAGGAGGCGGAGTTGGCCATTGAAAGAAAGGATGGTTGGCCAATTATTCACGATTTTAGGCATTATCATACTAGTTCCTATAATGCCAAGGGTGGCGTCTTGGCGAGGATCTTGGCGCGTAAACAAAATATTATTTGGGGGACTGGTTCCCATACGGCAACACCTATCCCGGTTTTTACTTTTGGCCCCAAATGGATCACTGATCAATTTATGGGCCTTTACAATAATACTCGTTTAAGGGATTTGGTGGCACACGCCTTAGAGCTAGATTAGCTCAAATATTCGACCAATCCTTCAAGAAAAGACTGCAGGCGCCGATAAGTTGGCGAAGTATTATGCGGAGGTTATGTGCAGACACCACACCATTTTTATTTAACTTTTAATCCCTATTTAAATGGTGGAGCTCAGGATGCTGGTTATACCCAGGCCCATGAATTTTATGATTTTTTAAAGGGTATCATTCAAAAAGATCCCAACGGGCGCGCTCATTGGGGGAAAATTATAGCACTCGATAGAGTTTCCAGTTTGCAACTGGCGCCACTAGAAAAAGTTTTGCAAGATAATCGCAAGCTTGGCCTGAGTACGCATCTTTATATCACCGATTTTACAAATATTTGGGTGGGCAAAGTAGAAAAAGTAGCGGCCACCGTTGCTAAAAAAGAACTTAAAACCCTAGCGTTTTATCGTGAGAAAAATGTTGAGGTGTGGTTTGAATTGAGTGATTTTGCGTTGCTAGAGTATTGTGCCGATGAAACCGCTGGAAAATTGCAAGAACTCTTCGTGCAAAATGAATACAATGAACTGGAAATACATGGTCTCTCACCCTTCACAACAAGAGTAAAATATCCATTGATTGTGCAAGACTTGCGGGATGAATATTATTTTGATGAGGGTGAATCTGAGCATGGTGGGCATTTGATTTTGCAACATAATCCTGCGGTCTCCAATACCAATTCCACTAAAATATTGCATAATATTTATAGTTTTGCCTTCCACGAAGAAATGTATGCCAAGATACCCCATGCCGCGAAAACGGAGATTGAGGCAGCGGAGCTAGATATCGCAGAAAATCGCTATCGCAATATTCGCCGTCATGCCTTTTCCTATATCAAGGCCTTTGAGATTATTCTCAATGATTTGATTATTCATACTTTACAAAAGGAAGGTCAAGGTAATGAGATCTTTGTGCAGATTGATCATCCGCCACCGAAACTTTATTTACAAGCTAGGTCGGGCACTGTCCCCCTCGCCCAATTTCATAAAAGTTTTTCCATTGGCCAGTTGATTTATATTACCGAGAAAGGGTGGAATAATAATCATATTTCTTTTAGAAAGGCGTTTGGTAAACGCAAACCATTTATCCAGTTTCTTACGAAAGGACTAAAAACAATTGTAGAAGAAAATTCTTTAATTGAAATACGCAATATCTTAGCGCATAGTGATGCCAACCTTATCGACAAGGAAGATGCCATCGCGGTGAGAAATATTATCTTAGGAGTCGGACGTTTTGGCCTTATTCACAAACTTTATCAGACATTCTATCATCGCGAATTTGAGCGTCATATAAAAGTTCAGAAGGTTTATAAGAATTTAAATTCTGATGGTAAAAAATTAGATGCAAAATTAAAGTTGGTGGCATGAAGTTTTTAATGGTTTTATTTTTTCCCTTTTACTTAGTGGCGGAAGATTATACGCCAAAAGATAATAGTCGCGCCGGATTGAATAAATATGAACGTATAGGGTATAACGAACAAGCGCTTATAAAAATGCATGCTGCGCTTAAAACAGCGCAAAATAAGTTGGATCAGCGTGGGAAAGAGTTGCAAGTTTTGCAGGAAAGTGCGGCTGTCTTACAAGCGAAGAATGCACAGCAAGAGGTGATGATTAAAAACTTACAACGAGATATACAGGCCATAACATCTCGTTTTAGAGATTTTCAAAAACAAATTCAAGAAATCCATCCTAGTCTGAAAAATTAAAGAAAAAGAATATTCATTATACTCAGACGCTGGTAAAGAGAGTGAGTATGAGTTGACAAGGATTGCAGCATGACAGTTGGCCGAGAAAAAACATTAAATGATACCCTGGCAAAGTATCGCTATTTGCAATTGGCACAAGCTTCAGATAATCGAGAAATCCTGCATTTTTTGGCCACCGTTCCCATGGATACGAAAAGTCTAACGCTGCGCTATAGCAGGGGAGAAGATTTTTTCGCCTTTTTTAAATTGCAGGCGGATCAGTATTTTGTTTTTAAGTTTTTAAATTTAGACGGTTCCATTGGCGGTATTTCGGTGATCGTTATGCGAAAATCTTATATTGCCGGTAGGCCTACGCTATTGGGTTATTTATGTGACCTGAGGGTCTCTCCAACCCTGAATAAAAAGGCGCGATTGGAGTGGCGCAAGTGCTATGCTGATATTCTCAAAAATTATCGCCAGCTCAAAGAATTCTCCGGGTTGGAATATTTTTACTCGGCCATTTTAGGGGAAAATGAGTTGGCGATTAAGGCCCTGACCCGCAATAAAGGTGACATTATTTATCGCGAAATACAGGCCTATAAGGCCTTTAGTCTTTTGGGAAGGGTGCCACTGCTCTCATCCCTTAAAAAGCAGGGGAGTCGCTATCATTGCCGTTTTGCTACCGTTGACGATGTAAGCTTGTTGAAAAATTTTCTCATGAATCAAAGCAAGGAAAAGGCCTTTGGAGATTATTTTGATAGTGAGGTGGAAGATGATGAATTGCAAAGAAGATTGGCGACCTGGGAAGGCATGAAGATTGCCGACTTTATCCTGTGTTTTAGCGCGGGAGAATTGATGGGTTGTCTATGCCCCTGGTCCACTAAAAATTCACGCAAATTGATTGTCGATAATTTAAGCCTACCTTTGAAAATTTTGAGTAAGATGCTCGCCCTGATCGGGTGTCGACCTATTATTGCTGGAGAAGAGCTAAAAATTCTTTATTTAACACATTTTGAAATAAAAAATTGGCCAACACAGCGAGAGAAAGAACGATGCTTTACTGCAATGCTTGATTTTATTTATCTTAATAAAGTTCAAAAAAATTATCATATGCTATCTTTTCTTGATTTTAGCGAAAATGCATTTTTGCAAAAGGTGTTAAAGGGCAAGTATATTTATCAAAAAACTCCTGCCTTGCTTTTTCAGGTTATGCACCGTGATCAATTTTTAGAACAGGATTTTTTAGTGAAAAAAAATAAATTAGTATCGTTTGAAATAGGGGTTTCATAAATGGACACGGACTGGATTGGTAAATGGTATGAAATCGCCGCAGAAAGAGGTGTCAATATTACCGCTTCCCTGGGCAAAGTGAATTTAGAAAATAATCAAGTCGATTGGTATGACTTTAGCCATGCCCAGATGGATGGTATCGGCGCCCTAGTGAAACGTTTAAGAGAGTTGGGGTTCGTCATAGAGCAAACCCCGCAGAGTCGTGAATTGTTGGCACCAACGCTGTTAAAGCGGCCTTTTATTTTTTTGAAAGGAATCGCCAACCTTAAAAAGCGCACCATTGCCTGGCAAGAGCAGGTGAATGGTGGATCAGGGGAGCTGCAAGGGCGGCTGCAAGGAGAGCTGCAAGGAGAGCTGCAAGGGGGACTTCAAGAAGATCCCCATAATTTCCCCTGGACAACATTCTCAAGAGCAGAAACCCAGCAACTAAAGGATCTGGCCAAAGCACAAAGCGTCTCTCTAAACTCTCTCATTCTGGGAGTTTTTAACCGTATTCTTCTGACCGAGTTAGTGGTGGGAGAGCAGGTGGGAGGATGGCTTTTCCCAGTTAATATGCGTGGCCCAATTAAGAAAAGCAATGAACATGCCAATCATTCCAGCGCCGTGGCGATTGACCTGAATGTGCATAGCAATGCCCGCGAAATTCATCAAAAGATAAAGACTGAATTAGTCAATAAAAGTCATTGGAGTAATTGGTGGGCGTACCATATAGCAAAATATGTATCCACCAATAAAATGCGCAAATTGTCTCTGAATTCTGCAGAAACCTCTTTTTGGTTTGGAACTTTCTCAAATATGGGGGAGTGGCCAATGCCGGGTACAGATAAACGCAGCGCAGTTGATACCAGTAATGAAGCGTGGCTTTGCGTGCCTCCCGGTACTAAAAATTATCCCCTCAGTATTGGATTAATCACTTGGTATGGCAAACTTTCCATAACGTTAAAAGTGCATCAGAGCATTTGTGCGGATCGTACACGGGTGGAAAAATTTTTAAAAAAATTTCGCCAAGATATTTTTTAGATTATTTCAATGTCGGCAGTGAGGGCGCCATTCTTTTTAAGCGCTTGGAAAATATTGATAAGATCATCCGGTGCGACACCCAAGGCATTGAGGGCCTTGACCAGGTCTTTTAATTTTGCTTTTTTGTCGATATAAAACAAAGCTTCTTTTTCCAGGTCTCCGCCGGCCGCGCCAGCACCGCCTTCTCCTTTAACCTCTATATTAAGGTCACCATGGGCAATCGCTACTGGTCTTAGGGAAAGATCCCCCCCCGCGACAATCGTGCCTGTGCGCTCGTTGATAACCACTTTAGAGGACGAATCTGGAATAACGTCATAATTTTCAATGAGCGCCACCAGGGGAACAATTCTTCTGCGGTAATGGGTGGGGACTATAATATCGATAGTGCTGGCATCCATGGCATTGGCAAATCTTCCACCGAGTTCTTGGTTGATAACTTTCTCGACTCTTGCGGCGGTGGTAAAATCTGGATGTTTCAAAGCTAAGCGCAGAGCTTTTTTGTTGTTAAAGTTAATATTAACTTCTTTTTCAATACTGGCACCACCCGGGATCACCGCCGTGGTGGGCATTCTTTTTCCCTGTTGGAGTCCGCCAATGGAGATCGGCCCATTGGCGACAGCGTAGACTTTTCCATCTCCACCCTTTAAAGGAGTCACCAATAATGTTCCACCGGCCAAAGAATTGGCCTCTCCAATAGAAGAAATAATGACATCGACTTTCTGACCAATGCGACTAAAAGAATTGATCTTGGCGGTGACGATGACGGCGGCGGTATTTTTAGAGGAAATTTCTTTTTTAGGATCGAGCCCCAATTTTTGAAACATTTTTTTTAAACTGGTATTGGTAATATCTCCTCCGTCATCTCCCGTACCATCCAGACCAATTACTAGTCCGTAACCAATAATAGGATTATCTCTGACTCCTTTTATCGTCACCAGGTCTTTCAAACGGGTTGCGCTCAGTGGTGCTGACAAAACTGCACCTAAAAGAATAAGTGAGAGTGTTAAATATTTCATGTTTTTACCTTACAATATTAATGGTTGCCTCTAATAAATTTGCCGAACTAATGGCATCTTCAATAGTAATATCTCTTCTTGAGACTAGCGCTTGTAGTTCGATCATACGTTTGCGTTTTCTAAAAAGTACCGTCTTGCGACCTCTAAGCAGCAAATAGTTTTTATTAACTTCTTCAATGACGACGCTAGAGATTCTATCGTAAACTGTGGATTCAACTTTGTCGTCCTCTGGTGCCGGCGCTGCTGGGGCAGCTGTCGGATTCGCTGGTTCGCCTGCCTGTGCCGACTTGCCTGGCTTTGGGAGGCGGGATCTGCTGGGAAAGGCCCTTTTAAGTTCTCGCGAGATTTCATCTTTTAAACTCGATTCAACATTAATCAGCACAATATCGCCATTTCTTTTGCGAGCATCCTCAGTAAATAAATTTTGTTCTTTATTGGCGCCTGCCCAAAGTGATAAAGAGGGAGAATTATCGATTAAATCCTCCGCTGTCGCCCTTTTTTTTGTCCGCGTACTTTGGTATTTTCTTCTGACTTTGCCACTATTATCATTAATGTTTTTAAAACGACGACTTTTCATTCTACGGTGTTTTTTATATTGAACATTATTCGCCAACATATCATTTTGAGTTGCTCGGTCGAGATCGCGGTACACACCCTGCATATAATTAGCGCAGGAAGAAAAGAGTAGGAGCAGGGTGAAAATTGGGACTAATTTAGTCATACATAGGCCTAGTCAAGGTTCCACAAGTTATCATAGTAAATATATCAAATAGTTTAGTAGGGACTCTAGTCAGGGCAAGTTTTTCCACTGTAGTTGACAGGATTTTTTGCGCGAGATCGCCAGGCAACACCGGGCGCCTAGCGAATATTTAAATATTTTCCATCTTGCTGCTGCCAATCGGGCAGAGTTATCAGGGGGTCTCTTTGTTTATAACGATCGGGCCGAATACGCTCTTTGGGCCGTGCTAAGCAGTCGTCATATTTCATTTGATTATAGGAGTATTTTCTATAGCAGGTTTCTTCTCTCTCTATATGCCCCTCTTCATCTTTAATCGCCGCAGACTCTCGCAAAGTATCGTAGAGTGCATCTGGACTTCTGTTGAGGTTGATGGTTGGGCGACCAGAACAGCTCGCTAAAAGCAGGAATAAAAAACTTAATTTAAGGAGACATTTCATCCTATTTTCCCTTTTGTATTTTGTCTCGTTTTCATTATTTTATCTCACTATTTTATCCCACTATTTTATCTAGGGTATCGGTATTCATCTTTATTTTCCTCTTTTGACAAATCTGGGGCCGGATGCATCGATTTCAAATATCTTTTAAACTCCCGCGCACACTCCTCTTCTCCAGATATCGCTTGGTCCCTACAATATTTGTATTTCCAATATTTTGTAGACTCATTTTTAAGGGCACAGGAGCAGAAAATAAGTCCCATAAAAAATATCAAATAGTGTCGCAAACAACCTCCGTCTCTATGACTTTATCGGACATAAGAACTCTATGTTTAATTTTGTTTTAGTATCTGTGTTTGAGCACAGGGATTATGACCTGATCTTATTTCCCGGTGATTATGTCCTCATAGGGAACGCAAACTTATTAACTTACCGATTTAACAAGTTTACATTCCTAAATATAAATCATTTATATTTTTTGAATTAATATTCAGAAAGTTAGATAAAAATCGAAAGTTGTCTATGGGATAACGATATAGGCAAACACTACGGAAGAACCGTTCCCAGGGCCGGTAGTGATCCTAAACGATCATTATCAACTCATTTGTCAATGCCTCCCCGCTACTGGAAAATTTTTCTGCGCTATCATCAGCACTGGCGAACTAGAGCACCAGAACACAAGAGCATTAGCGCGCCCCCATCCCCGCCACACCAAAAATCTTCACCCCCTCCCGAAAATTACAATTTCTGCATAGCAGTAATGTGTTCTCAGCAGTACTGCGCCCACCGAGCGCGACCGGAATTCGATGCTCAAATTGCAGCGCAAAAGTCGAGGAACAATTCTCACATTTAAAATCCGCCCGCGCCAGCGCTCCTCGCCTCACCTCAATGGGAATAGTGCGACCGTGCTTAGAGTGATTTTTTTGTGGGTTGCCATTTAAGTCCGCCTTGCCCTGCAGGTTGGTTGAGTTGGTTGAGTTGGCCGAGTTGGTTGAGCCGGCCGAGTTGGTTGAGCCGGCCGAGTTGGTTGAGCCGGCCGAGTTGGTTGAGCCGGCCGAGTTGGTTGAGTTGGTTGAGTCGGTTGAGTCGGTTGAGTTGGTTGAGTTGGTTGAGTCGGTTGAGTCGGTTGAGTCGGTTGAGTCGGTTGAGTCGGTTGAGTCGGTTGAGTCGGTTGAGTCGGTTGAGTCGGTTGAGTCGGTTGAGTCGGTTGAGTCGGTTGAGTCGGTTGAGTTGGTTGAGTTGGTTGAGTTGGTTGAGTT
>Ga0316206_1002105_pt1 | contig 14567 bp, 16 predicted proteins | sample 6monthpyrite_MG_FD_204942 | JGI IMG/M metagenome (GOLD analysis project Ga0316206, IMG submission 204942) | Microbial mat bacterial communities from mineral coupon in-situ incubated in ocean water Damariscotta River, Maine, United States -... | ecosystem: Environmental > Aquatic > Marine >...
GATTTAAAACAGTTAGAATTTTTGAAATATTGTTAAGATTAACTTCAATGGCCAACAGACCAATGAGTATTAGATTAGAGTCATCAGTAATGGGGGTAATAAAAAGAATGCCAGGGCCATTGTCTAAAATGGCTGCTTCTGAAACATAAACCTGCCCCTGTTTGGCTTTGATGGCTGCAAGGTATAACGCTTTATACTCTGAATGCATGTGCCATAACAAGTTACCTTTTTCATTTTGAATGCCTGAGCTCGCAATTATCGTTCCATCAGGATTAAGAAGATCGATATCATCAATCCATTTATTTTCGTGAACAATTTCAGTCAAGTATTGGATTTTGTGATTAATCTCTTCCTTTTCCAATACATCAGCTTGTGAAATAACTCTCGCATCGACTATACGTTCATCAATAAATGAATTTATGGAATAACTAACCAAAATCGATTGAGCTTCTAGTTCTTGTTTAATGACGCCAGTCATTGCCTGTGATGAGCTGTAAAGGCTGGTTAGGGTGAATATTGCAAGTGGTATAAGTACTGCAAATACAGCAGCGATAGTAATTATGGTTTCAAGAGAAAAAGTTTGTTTGTTTATGCCATCTCTCATAGTGAAGCCTTTATTGTATTGAAGTACATAATGTTCAAAAGAGCTGAGCTTTTTTAACTTATAGCAGGTGAATGTAAAAGATTCTATGTCATGCCATTGTTAATATGGTCTACGAAGTCAAAGACATAGTTTCACTGAATATTAGTGATTTTCTAGACTATTGATTTGGTCATTTTTATTCTTAATATTGTAGGGATACCTCAAGACTGAGTATATACGGGCTCTATTGAGGTGGAAACGTTAATATTAAAGTGATAAATAGAAACTTATTAATAACATACCTCGACATAACCATAATGCCAAGATATTTAACGACATTATTTTGTTGGACTATTTTGATACTGGCGTTTTGAAAAAAACATGTGTAAGTTGTAATAGTACTCGGCTCGAACAGTTCAAGTAACCCAAGAATCTTGCGGTTACTAATAAGTAAGGTAATCATGTATTGTCATATAAAACTGCTGTGGCGTGATCACACTTGCTACAACCGACCGTTGAAAAAAATTAATATTTAAGATCATAGCAGGTCAGTTTGTGATAAAAATGTATTGTACTTAACTCCAGGTCAAGTACTTTAAAACATTAAAGGTAATACTCGTGATTTCATATAAAATTAAATCTGTTACTGAGGTTTTCAATGACGACTAAAACACTTACCATTGGTCGTCTGGCACGCGCTGCCGAGGTGAATATAGAAACTATTCGTTACTATCAGCGCGTAAGCCTTATTACCGAGCCGGTAAAACCCCAATCAGGTTATCGACAATATAGTGAAGATATCATTAATCGAATCCATTTTATAAAGCGCGCTCAAAAGCTGGGCTTTAGTTTAAAGGAGATTGCTGATCTACTTGAAATGGGCGATGGCCATTGCGACGATATACGACAACGTGCTGAAGTTAAACGCGATATGATTATGCAACAAATTGCAGACTTAACCAGTATGCGCGAAACACTCGATAATTTGATTCATTCCTGTGATACCACGGGTGATACTCGTTGCCCTATTGTGGAAACATTATCTAAATAATAGGTGATTTAAACTATTTGTCATTGCGAGCGCTATTTTATTTTAACCAGCACAACACGATAATTGCTTTACATCTTTACTAAAAGTTTGCGCACATAGTTTTAAGCCTTCAACCATGGTTAAGTAGGGAAACAATTGATCGGCGAAATCTTGTATGGTCATTTTGTTTCTAATTGCTAACACAGCAGTTTGGATTACTTCACCACCCTCTTGTGCGACTACCTGACAACCGATGATTTGCTCAGTGCCTTTGATAGCAACTAACTTTATAAATCCGCGCGTATCAAAATTAGCGAGAGCCCGCGGCACATTCTCTAAATCTAACGTACGACTATGAACATCTAAACCTTTGTCTTTTGCTTGCTGTTCAGTCAAACCAACGGTAGCAACTTGTGGTGAAGTAAAAACAACAGCGGGCATAACGGATAAATCTATTGCAACATTATCACCCGTCATATTTCGGGCAGCACGCGTACCGGCAGCGGCAGCAACATAGACAAATTGAGGTTGATTTGTACAATCTCCTGCCGCATAGATATTTTCAATATTGGTTCGCATATGGTCATCAACAATTATGCCACCAAGCTTATTTGTATTAACACCGACTTTATCGAGAGCCAGACGTGATGTATTTGGTGTGCGTCCAGTAGCAACTAACAACTGGTCTCCACTGATTTCACCGTTATTTGTTTGCAGTGTAAATTTTTCACCATCATGAACAACTGACTCTGCTGAAGTATTTAGCAAAACATTGATGCCATCGTCTTCGAACACTTTAGTAAGTGCTTCACCAATGGCAGGATCTTCTTTTGATAACAGGGTACTTCTCGCAATAACGGTTACCCTGGCACCGATATGACTGAAGGCTTGTGCCAGCTCTAATGCCACCACGGATGCTCCGAGTACAATTAAGTGTTCTGGTATTTCTTCTGCTATTAATGCCTCGGTTGAAGTCCAGTACGGTGATTCTTTTAATCCTTTAATATCAGGAATCGATGCGCTGGCGCCCACCGCTAATAGAATTCGATCAGCCTTAATTTCCTTTTCGCCACCCTCTTTATTTGTAACAATAAGCGTACTACTGTCTTTAAAGCGCGCCATTCCGCGAACAAGATTAATACCCGGGTTGTTTTCCAGAATACTCTCGTACTTTGCATGGCGTAACTTCTCCACCCACTGCTGTTGCTGCTGCATCATCGCTTTACGGTTTATTTTAGGTGTATTCAATGGTAAACCATCAAAGGTATGGTGGCCTTGTATGTGGGCAATGTGGGCGCCGCGGATAAATATTTTTGATGGTACACAACCAATATTGACACAGGTACCGCCGATAACATCAGCACCTTCGATTATAGATACCGTTGCACCTTGCTCTACCGCTTTTATCGCAGCAGCAAAAGCACCTGATCCGGTCCCGACGATGGCAATATGCAAACCATTTTCATTTATAGACTCAGTAGAAGTTTCATCAGGTAAAGAGGCACTATATCCTTTAGATTCAATTACTGTGATTAACTGTGAGTTTGTAACCGTGCCGTTAGTTTCTACTAGAGCGAATCCATCTTTAAAGGAGACCGACGCTGTTACCCCATCGAGAAGATTTAAAGCATCTTGGATACTTTCAGCACATTGGTCACAGGTCATGCCAGTGATAGGAATATTAAGTAGAGTCATTAAGAGTTCCTTAAATTTTTAATAAATTAAACTTGTTGGCTTGGTACGTCACAACTACTACAGACTTTATGCGCAGGTGAAATGACGTCCCATATTGAAACGCTAAGCATTAGGGCGATGCCGGCATAAAGTAAATAGGTACTCCAATCGTATGCCCATAATGGAAACATTGTGAGCAAGACCATAATGGGGCCCGCTATACCGGCCAAGCCTCGATACCAAACTTTATGTATGAAAAAAGAAATTACATTTGCCGCTAAAGCAATAACTGCAAAAATTGGCAGTAATGTATTTAAAAAGAGTCCTTCATACTGATGTAGAAAACCAAGCCCTATCGCCGCACCAAATGATCCGAGTGCAGGAAAACATGACGCACATCCCATGGTTGCAGTAAGTACACCTAAGGCACCTGTTTTATCAAATAAACTTGTTAACCAACGCATACGCGTAATCCTGCCAGATTTTCGAATTAAGAAATTAGATTTAAGGCTTAACAGTAGATGGATAGCCCGAATTTGCAGTTGCTTTAATCAATTCGTTTGCATTGGTGATAGCAGGATCAAAAATGACAGTGGCTGATTTTGAATCATAGTCTGCCGTTGCCTTAATAACGCCCGGAACTTTTTCCAGGGCTTTGCGTATTGTTATTGGGCAAAATTTACAGGTCATACCTGGCACATCGAGTACAACCGTTTTAGATTCAGCTGCATTTAAAGGCATCAGTAATGTAAAATTCAAAAGCACCACAGTTATAAAACTGTAAAAATTCATTTTGTTTAACATGTCTATCTCCAATAAAAATTATTCAAAAAAAACCAAACCGTATTCAGGAAACGTTAATAGCACTATCAATAGCACACTTACTATCCAGAAAAGGATACGTTGATTACGTAAAGTTGCCGGAATAGCGCAGACATCTTCTGGAGCACATTGTCGAGGTATGAGATAAAGCTTGCGGAAGGCTAAAAATATAAATACCAAGGTAATACTAATGAAAATTGGTCGGTACGGTTCCAAAGCAGTAAGATAACTTATCCACGTTCCCCCAATACCTAATCCAAGCAACACTAATGGACCAATACAGCATAAGGATGCGCCGAAAGCCGCCGCTACTGCAGCGTAAAGTGATTTTGAACCTGAATTATTCATTTTAATTCCTATGTAGAATTGTGACTTGTACAAAGCATATAGTCCGTACCATAGCCCAGAGTCAAGAAGCTTGAAAATAAATATTAATATATGCTTGACCATATATATGTTTAAGCATATATTAAGTCCATGATTACAACTGAAACACTGTTTAAACTCTTATCGGATGCAACCCGATTACGTGCCCTGGTCTTGTTGCATAACCATGGTGAGCTCTGTGTATGTGAATTAACCCACGCATTGGCCATCTCGCAACCGAAGATTTCACGGCATCTTGCCCATTTACGTGATGCCAATCTGGTAAGTGATAGACGCCAGGGCTTGTGGATTTATTATCAAATCAATCCTGAACTGCCTGAGTGGGTAACCTCTATTTTAAAAATTTCAGTAAACGAGTTAAAAAAGAATCCATTATATTTGGCTGATGATTCACTATTAATCGATATGCCTAATAGACCCAGTGCAAATTGTTGCGCTTGAATTTCATATAAAGGAGAACGTTATGAGTAGATTACATTTACATATTGCAGTAGAAGACATTCAGAAAAATATTGAGTTTTATTCTGCTTTATTTGGAGCTAGCCCGACAAAAGTAGAAGAAGACTATGTTAAATGGCAATTGGATGACCCCAAAGTAAATTTTGCGATATCTAATCGTAGTACAACGACAGGTGTAGATCATGTTGGTATCCAAACAGAAACGACTGAAGAATTAACCCTAATTGAACAGCGTTTAACGGATGCTGGTATTAAAGGTGTCTCGCAAGAATCTTCAACCTGTTGTTATTCAGAGTCTGAAAAATACTGGACAATAGATCCTCAAGGTGTTCCCTGGGAGACCTTCCACACGCTTGGCTCAGCAAAAGTTTTTAAATTAGATGACCGTTTAGATAACAGCAATAATGATTCGTCAACATCATGTTGTGCACCTTCTATCGCCTCTTGTTGTTAACAATCATATCTAAAGAGAAATATTAATGAATATACTATTTTTATGCACAGGCAATTCCTGTCGTTCGCAAATGGCTGAAGGTTGGGCTAAAAGTATCGCCGGAGAAAATTTTAATATTGAATCAGCAGGAATTGAAGCACATGGAAAAAACCCACGCGCCATTACCGTCATGAAAGAAAAGTTCATTGATATTTCTCAGCAAGCTTCGACAAAATTAACAGATGAAATGCTTCAACGTACCGATTATATCGTTACAGTCTGTGGCCATGCCGATGAGCACTGCCCTGTCCTACCACCGGGATTACAAAAAGAGCATTGGCCTTTAAATGATCCTGCAAAAGCAACAGGTACTGAAGAGTCTGTTTTAGAAGTATTTCGTGAGTGTCGAGATGACATACAACGTCGGGTAGCCGATTTATTAAAAAGACTGGCTACACCATAACAGGCGGTTAATATGAGTTTATTTGAACGTTATCTTTCTCTTTGGGTATTTTTGTGTATTTTAGTCGGAATAACCTTAGGGCATTTCTTTACCAATTTTTTCCAGTTAGTCGGTTCATTTGAAATTGCAAAAATAAATTTACCCGTCGCGATTCTTGTTTGGATTATGATTATTCCGATGTTATTAAGGATTGACCTTGCTGCTTTAAAAGATGTTTCCAAACACTGGCGCGGTGTAGGCATAACCTTATTTATTAATTGGGGTGTAAAACCATTTTCAATGGCCCTGCTTGCCTGGCTAACCATTGGTTATCTATTTAAAGAATGGTTACCTGCAGACCAGGTCGATAGTTATATTGCAGGGCTTATCATCTTAGCTGCAGCACCCTGTACAGCCATGGTTTTTGTATGGAGTAATCTAACCAAAGGTGACCCACATTATACTCTATCCCAAGTTGCGCTAAATGATGTGATTATGCTCTTTGCTTTTGCGCCTATTGTTGGTTTGTTATTAGGCTTATCCGCGATTACAGTTCCCTGGGATACGTTATTTCTTTCTCTGGTTATTTACATCGTTATTCCATTAATCATTGCAAGTCTATGGCGCTCAATGTTTTTAAAACGCTCTCATGGTGTTGATAAATTAAATAATACATTAAAACTTATTCAACCTTGGTCAGTTTTCGCATTACTAATGACATTAGTCTTATTATTTGGTTATCAAGGTAAGCAAATCATTGAACAGCCGCTCATTATTATGCTACTCGCCATTCCAATTGTATTTCAGGTCATTATTAACTCCGGGTTAGCCTATTATTTAAACCGAACCTTTCGTACACCTCATTGTATTGCCGGACCATCCGCATTAATCGGCGCTAGCAACTTCTTTGAGCTTGCTGTTGCTACGGCTATAGCAATGTTTGGCTTTGAATCCGGTGCAGCACTGGCAACAGTGGTCGGTGTACTGGTTGAGGTTCCAATTATGCTGGTTATTGTAAAAATTGTGAATAACAGCCGTAACTGGTATGAAAGTCGTGGCGGCATCCAAAGTTATGCCGAGTGTTGTCCGGAAAGTACTCATTAGCCCTGAGTTAGAAAGCACTAAAAGTAATAGCACTCTAATAAAAATCAGGATTGACTACCAATATTTAATGAATAAAATTCCTGAATTATCTATACTATAAGTTATTGAAAACAGGCGAATTTATAACAAATACATCACGCCTCTCTCGCTTTTAGGTAATCAGTCATTTAGGGTCATAAGCTGCATGAAAGATACTCAATCCGCTCTCGCCAAATTACGCGAAGATTTACAAACTGTCATTATTGGTCAAGCTGCTTTAGTTGATCGACTCATTATTGGATTATTAACCGGCGGTCATTTACTCCTTGAAGGCCCCCCCGGTTTAGCTAAAACTACTGCCGTTAAAGCGCTTGCCAGTGGTGTGCATGCTCATTTTCAACGGATTCAATTTACTCCTGATTTAATGCCATCGGATATAACCGGTAGTGATATTTTCGATCCCAATACGAGTGAATTTAAATTCTCACCCGGACCGCTGTTTAACGAAATGGTATTAGCCGATGAAATTAATCGTGCACCACCCAAAGTACAGTCCGCCCTACTCGAAGCCATGGGTGAGCATCAGGTCTCTGTTGGCAGTACCACTCATCCGCTACCCGATTTATTTTTTGTAATGGCCACCCAGAACCCATTAGAACAAATGGGAACCTATCCGTTACCTGAAGCACAGCTGGATAGATTTTTATTACATGTAGTTATTGATTACCCATCTAATGATAATGAGTTACTTATTTTAAAGCGCGACCGCTTAACCCATTTCGGAGACGATAACTTATTAAACTCTGGGTTATTACAACCCGAAGCCATATTAAAGGCTCGCCGACAAATAGCAGAAATACATATCGAAGAGTCTTTGGAAAAATATGTTGTTAATATTGTTACCGCTACCCGCGATATAGAAAAAATAGAACCTACATGGAAAGATTATATTGATTTACCTGCATCACCACGTGCATCCATTTCTCTTTTACGTGCAGCGAGTGCCCTGGCCTATTTAAATGGCCATGATTATTTAACTCCTGATGATGTTATTGAAATTGCTCCGGATATTTTACGCCATCGAATTATTCCAAGTTTCACTGCAAAAGCCAATAACATTACATCTGATATCATAGTTAAAAAGATTATCGCTGATGTTGCCATCCCTTAATTAAGCGAAAAACATATAAAACGGGGATGAAAAGCATGTTCTTCAACAAGTATCGACGCTCCAACAATAGGTTATCAGAGCAGAGTTGTTTATCAGAGAGTGAAATTAGCGCATTACAAAACAAGGCTAAATACTCTCCAATTTATTTTTCAGAAACCACAAAGACCTCGGCCGAAAATATGGCTGGTGATTTACAATCCAGGATACGCGGTGCTGGTGTTGATTTTGAGGAAAACAAGCCTTACCAATCAAGCAGTGACTCACGCCATATCAACTGGCGCACTTATGCTCGTACCCGGCAACTTTACGTTAACATATATAACGAAGATAAGCGTCCGTCTACATATATCATCCTGGACCAGCGCGAAAAAATGTATTTTGGTACAAGACAGCAACTTAAAATAAAACAGGCTTTAAAGTTTGCTGTTTATTCAATCTTTCGTGCAATGCACCAACAACAAAATGTGAGTGGAGTTCAAATTCTAGAAAAACCTCTGTGGCATATGAATTATAGCGGTAGTAGTTCTTTGTTATCTTTTATTCAGGCCATCAATACGCCTCTACATCATCAACAATCTACTAATAACGAGCCCGCTTTGAATGATGTTTTAAATAAACTACGACTGACCGATGGTACTGAATTAATCATTATCAGTGATTTTCATGATATCAATGATGAATCAATAACACGTTTATATAACATTAGCCGTAAGTTTAAAGTTCAATTGATTCAAATTCAGGACCCTGTAGAAATACAACTGCCACAGAAAGGTATTTTTGATATTCAAAATAACATAGATTCAAACCCTGTCAGCATGAATTGTAACGATAAAATCCTGGTTAGTACCTACAAAAAGATACTTCAGGATAAATTTTCACAATATCACATTCAACTCCAGAATATGAATATCAGTTTCAGACCTTATCTGACCACAGATAAAGTTTTTTCTGATTAAGTCATGAAAGAAATAGCTCTCAATAATTATTCATGGCTAGATATTATTGAGCCAATAGAGTTGGAACCTATGAGCTCAGTGTGGGAGTATATTGTTGTATTATTTATTGTAATCATAATATCGGCAATATTCATTAAATATTTCAAATTAAAGATTAGAGTCAAGTTATGGATATTGTTAGTCAGATTAAAGCAAGATGGCAATACGCGCTTTTGCGCCCGTGAATTACTTAATTTATTATTTCTTCAACATAATACTGAATATGCGATTAAACATTTAAACTTTACCAACCAAACTACTATTAATGAGTATCGAACAACGTTAATTAGCGCTTGTTATGCAAAAAACACATTAAGTACAAAACAACTCCGGAATATCCTTAACAAAATTAGAGAGTGGTTGTAAGAGCCGGATGGAATACTATACCTATTTCAATCAATTTCATTTTGCACAACCGCAATGGTTCTATGTTTTTATAGCGATTACTGTAATAATTATTTCAGGTGCTTTATCCATATCCAATTTTTTACAAAGTCTGAATTTTAAAGATACATATCGGCATCCTTATTTAAAGACTATTATGGGTATTATAATCTCTCAAAATACTACGGATACACGAAAATACTTTCTGTTTTCTAAAGTTTTCAATCTCATGATTATATTCCTGTTGTTTACCGGTTTAGCAGGTCCGTATTATTCAGGTGAAAAACTGCCTGATCCCCCGAGTAATCGTGACATCGTTTTTTTAGTCGACAATGAAGTTAGTATGGTGCTAAAGGACTATTTTATTGATAAAAAACGCGTTGATCGTTTAACGATGGTGAAAAGTGTCTTACTAAACTTCATCAATAAGTTATCAGGAAATCGTATTAGTATAATCACTTTTTCTGAAGAAGCACACACACTCCTACCCTTCACTACTGATACAAATTTGCTTAAATCAATGATACCACGCATCACTACAACTCTGACGGGTAGAACCAGTAATCCTCAACACGCATTGTTGTATACACTTAATTACTTATATAATGTTAATAAAATTAAATCAGCCGCTAAACCCAGTATTGTTTTAATAACTGATGTTTTGAGACCACCTCGTTATATTAATCCAGATGTTATTGCTAAATATATTAAGACAAAAGGTTATGCGTTATATGTAATTGCCATTGGCGCAAGTTCATACCAGGCCGAAGACGTTAAAAATTCAACATTAATCTATCATCCAGCAAGCTTTGAACGATTAAAAAGTATTGCTGATTCTGCAGGAGGTAAATTTTATTGGGCAAAAAATACAACCTCTTTAGCAGAGGTAATTCAAGGGATTTTAAAATCCAGGAAAGGTAAGCTGAAGATAAGCCCTCAGTATATAGAAATACCTTTGTTTCAATGGCCTTTAACTCTAGCGCTCTTACTGGTGTTATTACAATATATATTTTCACTGATACACCTAAGGAATGATAATGTCTGATTTTATTCAGTCTTTACATTTCAGTCATCCATATTATATTTTCGGTGTCCTTATACCTGTCGTTATTATAGGTAGTTCATATATAATCAATTTTTATTCATCAAACAGATACTGTGATAAAGCATTACTCGCCTGGGTGTTAGTAAAAAGAAAGAGTTCTGTAACCGATAAATTATATTTGAATAAAATTATTCCTGTCCTGGCCTGGACGCTGTTCTGCATTGCTCTAATGGGACCAAGAATATATAGTGATGAAATATCTTTAGAACCCAGCAAAAAATATACTAATGCTTCGGTACTTGTATTAGATGTATCAAAATCAATGCTTGTGGAAGATGTATATCCAAATAGAATAAGCAAAGCTAAATTAGCAATTGAAGAAATATTATCTAATACAAATAGTATTCTATTTAGTCTGGTAATCTATGCGAACAATGCTCATGTGGTTATACCATTAACATATGATGTTAGTGTTATTCGCAATGTCCTTACGTCTATCCAACCGAATATGCTGCCGGTGGAAGGTTCCAATGTTATTTCTGGTATTAATACAGCGATGGATCAATTAAATCGCTCAAATGCTTCAAATAAATCAATCATTTTAATTAGTGATGGCGACTTTGATACCACAAAACAAAAAAATACGTTAACCAAGTTAAATGATATTCCAGTTAATGTTTTTGGAGTAGGTACGCTTGAAGGTCAGCCTATTCCTGATACAAAGGGTGGCTGGTTGACAATAAATAACAAGGCTATCATCAGTCGCCTGAATGAAGTCAGTTTAAAAAATATTGCCAGCAATAGTAATGGAATATACAAGGCCATCAGCAAGAATCTGGACCAAGCCGATTTCAACCTTAGTAAGCTCGCCGGTTCGACGTTAGGAGCGGTTTCAAATGACAAAACAATTGTTATCTGGAAACAAATTTACAGTTGGTTTTTAGTACCTGCAATTACTCTTTTTTTATTTTCAACTTTGAAAAATAATCGTAGAAATAGTAAAACGCTTCAAACCAACCCTATATTAGCATTATTGGTAATATCAATCGTTTTCTTCATATCAACTGACACCAAAGCAGATGAAGATTTACTGGCGGCTGCAAATATGGCATATCATAATAATAATTTCATAAAAGCTGAGAAATTATATCAAAAATCATATGGTTTTTTTGGAAATATAGGGCAAGCGAATTCTGTGTATAAACAAAACAATTTTTCAGCAGCAATTCATCTTTATACTCAAGCAGTTTTATCAGCAACTAATAATGACAATAGAGCGACAGCTTTATTTAATCTAGCAAACACATTTTATATGCTCGGCGATTACTCTCAATCCATTAAATTATATAAGGACGTACTAAAATACAATCCAGGCCATAAACAAACCAAAATAAATATCGAGTATGCTATTGCTATTGATACTAAAGTTAAACGAGACTTAGCACTGCGTAGCGGTAAAAAAAGAATAATTAACAACGAAACAAGGGCGGGAAATGGCCCCCGTTCTGAACAAATTGAACAGGGTGTTGACGTGGGAAACTCCAAAGTAACCCTGACTGACGATGATAAAAATACAACTACACTATACTCATTACCTTTGAATGATAAAAATATAACTAAACTAATAGAACGTGGAATTAAATATTCTAATATTAGTTCTACTAAAATCGAAACTTTCACCTCAAATTCGCAATGGGAATATGAATTCACAACATTAGATATGGTAGACTTACTTGTTAAGCAGGAAAAAATTAATAACTATAGTTTATGGAAGCGTTTATTTGAAATAGAAGAAGGCTTCCCTGCCCCTGTAGACACGCCTCATATAAAACCAGGTGTTAATCCATGGTAAACAAATTAGGCTCTATATTTGTTCTGGTGTGCAGTTTATTTTCATTTAATACTTTAGCTGCTATTTCTACAAACCCAATTGCAATACAAATAAAGGACACTAGTCTTACCTATGGCAAGTCGCTTGATATTAATCTGAGTGTAGATACAAAGTCTGGTATTAACATAACCGAGTTATTAAAACCATTTTTAGATTCACTTGATTACGTAATTGCAAATAAAATAGAAAATACAGAATACATTGTATATAAGATAAAGGTCTATCCATCTGAAATTGGAAAGTTAAAGATACCACCACTCGTGTGGAATAATTTCAAAACTCAAGCTTATGACTTTGATGTAAAAGCGCCTTTGGCAAAAAATAGACAGCCCATCAGTCTTGCACTGAATAAAACTAAACCCAATCCCTGGGTAAGAGAACAAAATAAAATAATCGTTACTATTATTACCGCTGACAAGAATATTATATTAGAACGTAATAATATAATAACAAAAGGCGTAGAGAGTTACTTAATACCACAAGTGACTGAAGTAATTCGCTATAAAGGTACTCTTGAATATAAACATACAATTGGATGGAATGTTTTTTTTCTCTACGATCAAAAGAACATCTTACTATTACCAGAAGTAGAATATCATAAAGATAGCGTTCCAGTATATAAATTCCATTTAGGAAAAAAATCGTTCAGAGTAAAAAAATTACCCGTTTATATTAATCCGCTCATCCCAGTTGGGAGTTTAGGACTTCAAATACACTATCTTGAACTACCATTTTTTTTAATGCAGCCGAAAACGACTTCAATATTACAATACTCACTGATAGGAACGGGAATCCCTGCTAAATGGCTACCATCGTTAGCACAAAAATATAACTTAATCTCACAGACTGAGATCCAGTATTCACATGTAAAGACCAGTTTATCTACGGAAATCAAAAATAATAATGTAGTTGGAAGTAAATTAGTGGACATTGCATTTACTCCGCTTTCTAATGGCTTGATTCAGTTTAAGAAATTGAATCTCCAATATTTCGAACCTGACAAAGGTGTCCTGAAAACATTGCAGTATGAAGATGAAAAAATATTTGTTTTGAATTGGTTTTTACAACTAACCTTACTCTTCATATTACTTTTCTTAATAAGTTGGAGCATTATTAAACTAGTCATATTATCGAAACGACGTGTAGATAGTTATATACAATTATCTAAGAGTAAAAGTGTGTTAGCTAAATCATCAAAACCTGATGAAACCAGGCATGCATTAGTACTATTTTCAATTTCACAGAACTGGCCAAAAAATTTAACAATAAATCAATGGCTATATAAATTCAGGTCTAAATATATCGTGTCAGATAATTTAACTGATGCACTATTGATGTTGAACTATGCTTTATATGCGCATACCAAACTTGAAGATAATAAGAATGAAATTATAAAATTTATTATACTAAAAGAATTTAATAATTTAAAAAAGAAATCTATAGCTTTAAAGCGAATCTTTAAATATTTTTTGAGTTTGAAATATAACAGGCAGGTATAGTTATTTGATGATTATGCTTGCTGATGTAGATCTAATGTACGCTCATTGGGTTTAGTACCTGAAGACGCAGTCAAATTTTTTGCTTTAAAAATCAAATGATAGTCACCTATTTCAATAATAGAACCATCATTTAACTGTTGCATATCAATACGTTTATTTTGAACATAGGTTCCGTTTTTACTGTTCATATCACGAATGAAGAATTCATTTTCATGGTATATGATAATGGCGTGTTGACGGCTGACTTTGTCACTTTTAATTTTAATATCATTATCAGAATGCCTGCCAATATGCAGACGTTTCTTATTAACCACATGTTCTTCTATGAAATCACCATCCTTACTGATACTGAGGTAGAATTCAAAGGCATTACTAATTTTGGATTCAGTGAATTTATATATTTTACCCGTTGGTTCCATACCAAAAGGAACCCATTGTAATTCATCAACAGCGGCCTGAATTATATCTGAATTTATAACAGTTTTACTTTCAACGTATGCAGCTAAAAGGGCGTGATCAACTAATACATTGATTAATCGTGCACGGCCTCCTGTATATAAAAAAACTAATGGTATTACATCCGACGTGAGCTCAACCTTATGTTCTGAACCAGCGATTTCTAATCGGTGTTTAATATAATCTTTAACTTCTTCTTTAAGCATTGCTTCA
>Ga0316206_1002108_pt1 | contig 14547 bp, 11 predicted proteins | sample 6monthpyrite_MG_FD_204942 | JGI IMG/M metagenome (GOLD analysis project Ga0316206, IMG submission 204942) | Microbial mat bacterial communities from mineral coupon in-situ incubated in ocean water Damariscotta River, Maine, United States -... | ecosystem: Environmental > Aquatic > Marine >...
CCCGGCATGCTTAAAATTTTTAGATTTTTTTGCAATATTTATAAGATTTTTAGAAAGTATGCTGCTGACTGCATGCGGAATTATTATATAACCATCATCGACAAGAGCATCTGTAATATTTGAATATATGACATCATACATCCATAGAGTTTTGCCTAGTTTTCTTGTCATGAAGTTCTAAAAGTATCTGCCTTTGAGGCTCAGAAAGAAAAAATCCCTGAGTACGATCCACCCGAAATTCTTTTACTTTTTTAAGAACTGCTTCACTATGAACAAATTCAGCTATGGTTGCTATATTTAATTTTCTTGCAAATTCTACAATAGTTTCAACAACTACTTGAGCATTTTTATCTGTATCAAGATTTTTTATGAGCGTACCGTCTATCTTTATATAGTCTACATTTAACTTAAGAAGATGCTCAAAATTTGAATATCCTGAACCAAAATCATCTATAGCTGTTCTACAACCGAGTGTCTTCATCTCATCTATAAAAGTAGAAACCTCTTGATAGTTTTCTATACCCTCAGATTCGAGAATTTCAAATATAATATGGTTTGAAACATTATATTTTTTTATATTATATTTTATATAATCTACAGTTTCTAAATCAAGTATATCCTCTACTGATAAATTAACAGAAAAGTCAAAATCAAGATGTTCAAAGTAGCGGCAGCTTTTCTCAATCATTATTTTCGTCAATTTGCTATACAATCTACTTTTTTTTGCAATTGATAAGAATTTATAGGGAACGATAACATTGTCTTCATCATCAATGAGGCGAATCAAGCATTCGCAACTGACAATTTTATTTGATTGGTTATCAAAAATAGCTTGAAAATACGGAACAATTTTATCCTGTTCCATAGCTTTTTTAAGTTTCCTAACCCACTCCATATTTTCTTTATACAGCTTTTCTACATTAGATTTTTCATCATAAATCAGATAAGACTTTCTTTTCTTTTTAGCTGACTTTAAAGCAATATCGGCTTTTTCTAGAGCTCCTTTTATCTGGTACGAACCCCCAATTGTGATTCGTATGCTAACTTCATTATTTTCATGGAAAAAAATCATTTTTTCTACAGCATTAACCAACTTTTTAGCAATCTGCATTAATTCTTCCATTGATGGTTTTTGAATAAAAAAGAGAGCAAACTCATCTCCGGAGAGATGCTTAAGTAAAATATTTTGATTTTGATTATACATCTTTTGAAGTCTGAGTGAGAATTCTATCAAAATACCATCTCCAACTTCATGTCCATAAAAATCATTTATCTCTTTAAAATCGTCAATATTTATAATAAGCAGTGCTCCTTTATCATCATTTTTAATTTTATTTAATAGACTAAGTCTATTTGGCAGTCCAGTTAAAGCATTTGTATAGAGCTGTTTGACTAGCTCTGCTGTTTTTTTACTTACTTCTTCTTCAAGATAATTATTAATATTTTGTTGTTGTTTTGAATATTTTAAAATACTTTCTTGCATGTTAGTTAAAGCGCCTGAAATTAATCCTATTTCATTATTACTTTTTATAAATGGAATCTCCATCTCTTTGTCTGGGGAGTAGTTTTTTAGTAATGTGGCAATTTCCCCAAGGGGGGATAGAAGCCGCTTTATATAGAGTCCAAGCACTAAAAAAAGTACACCAAGAAAGATAAGTAATGCGGTAATAAATAGTGTGTACTTATGCAATAACTCCTGATAGTTTTTACTCGAATATATCAAGATTAGAAAGCCCATCTCTTTTTTAGAATTAGGCTCAAAAATAGTATCTTTAACTATAAAAGAGTCCTCTAAATTATTTTCATATTCCTTAGATTTCACTTCATTGATTACGGTATTTCCTATGAGGACTTTTACAGCTAGTATATTTGGATTTTTTATTAATTGCGTGGTCAATTGGTTAATTTTATCATCCAAACCAAGATAAATGTTAAGCGCTATGAGAGGTTCAATAGTTTTTGCAATTATATGGACTTTTTCAGTCTCAATATTATAAAAAGCCTCTTTATTAATTTTTTCAAAAATAGTGAGGATTGTGGTAATAATCAACAGAGATACCAGCACAATAGACAATATAATTTTAGATGATAAAGACTTCACTTTATTATTTTTCATACAACAATCCGATAAACTTTATCATAAACAACACTAATTATGACTTGGGGTAGATTTTAACACAGTTATATCCATTTTAGATATTTTTTTTGTCTACAAACTTAACTATCTGCAATAACGAGCTAACAAAGTCGACCTTTTGAGTATATAAATTGTCTTTATTAAGATAAAGCACCATGGATTTCTCTAGTATTAAAGAAAATAATAGTCCTTGTCTTAAATTGTCGGTATCATAGGAAAACGATATAATCCCTTTTTCTTTTGCAATATTTGCAGCTTTTTTAATATTTTTGTCTGAGTTAAGTATGTAAATTGCGGATGCTTGTGTTTCCTTTGAGAGATTAGAAAACTCAACCAAATTAATCTTATATACATATTGTCCAAAGTAACCTTTATACTTTTTATTTATAGAATCTCTTATAAATAAAGCTGTATCATAATCACTTTTGTCATAAACAATTGTATATACTATGTTTGAGTCTACTAACTTATCCTTTATCTTTTTATCTAGAAGCATAACTTTAGGAAAAATGGAAGCTTGAGCTTTTAATAACAAACTATCATAATTATACCCATAAGCCAAGTTTATGAAGGTTAGGTAAATGAAAATTATTTTCTTCATTTAAAACTCCTTCTTCAGAGATATTAAAAAGTTTCTACGCTCTTGTGCATAGTCTTCTATATATGTCTTGGGAGGAGATGGATATTTAACATTTGCATCAAATATATTTTTAACACTAAAGATTAGATTGTAGTTATGTTTTAGATTTTGATAATTAAATGAGGTGTCCAAGGTAGTGTAAGCCTCTACCCCGCTACGAGTATCTCCATTCGTTCTATCTTTTGGACCGACATACTTAGCGACGCCACTGAGCGATAGAGCACTGTTGATATTATAGATATAGTACCCTTTGGCTAAGTGATGTGCGACGTTAGGTAATGATTCATTTTTACCCTCATCTTTTATACGAGAATGCCCTGCTACATAAGAATAGTTAAAATACAATTTATCAACGGAGGAGATATGTCCTTTATATTCAAGTTCAAGACCATAAATGTCTGTATCTACAGTATTTCTGTACTGCGGGTTTGCAGATGCATTATATATCTGATTCTTATTGAGAAGATAAAAAAGATTTGTTTGTAAATATGTGTCACTCGAGTATTTTTTAATATATGCAAGTTCAAAAGCGTCTACTAGTTCAGGTTTTAAATCCGTACTGCCCACTCTTGAGTGATTGTTCATAGTATACATCTCTTGCCATGACGGGTTTCTGTGAGAGCGGCTATATATGCTTTTAAATATGTTTTTTGCATCCAATTGATACACCATAGATACTCTGGGCTCTATACCTGCATCTCTATAGGAAGTTTGTTCATAGTTAAAGCCATAAATAAAGCTAAGTTCCTTGCTCAATTGAAATTCATCCTGCAACGAGAAGACAAAAGTATCACGCTTCGCATTTTTGTTAAAGAATGGGTATACCTTGGTGTAATCAACCAAGGCAGCATCACCTGTTGACCAACTAGACAACTTTGAAATCATGTCTATAGTCTCTTCTCTTACAAAGCGATAACCTGTTGTGATAACATGATTATCTACACCATCGTACGTAAGGTAAGAGGATTGGTAAAGTGTTCTCTGCTTTGCCAAATGTTCACTATGTATTCCATGAGTGAAAGTAATTGGTAATTTTGTGCCATCGGTGTCAAACTGAACCATATTTATAAAGTTTACACCATCATGACCCAGTTTATCTTTAGAGTCAAAGCTATCATATTTGACTCCTGCTTTTATATCCATGTTAACATTATCTATTTTTTTGTTGTATCCTACTTCAAGGTAATAACTCGGGCGCTTCACTCTGCCGTCATCTTCGGGAAGTGCTAAGTTAATCCCGTAAGCATTTCCTTCAGTATGATCAAGTATTCTTCCTTTAATAGAAAAATCTTTATACTTCATGTTAAGACCAAAAGAGTAGTCTTTAAGCCACAACGGAGCATCTCCACTCTTAGCTAGACCCCTGTTATTATAGCCAAAACCACTCATTGAACCTTGAGAATACCCATCAATACCAGTCGGCAACTTTTTATCATCCTCTTGATAGAAAAAATCCATAAATAGTTTAAAGTCTCCTGTTTTGTACCTTTTAATAAATCCAGCCATTTTATAGTTGTATGAGCCAGCTTTAAATATGACCTTATCTTTTGCAGCTCCATCAAAATCTTCTGCATAAGTAATAACATTAATGGAACCTGCATATGCGTTAATTCCATTAGTTTTACTTCCTGGACCTCTTACCACTTCTATTCTTTTAATCATCTCGATAGGAAAAGAAAGATATTCAGAGTAAGCATCAAAAAATAGATTATTAACTAAGGTGCCATCTACAAATAATTTTGACTGACCTAATGCGAGCGGATTTGAACCTCGAAAAATTGGTGTTTGAGTATTAACATTATCTGTAGCCATATCAATGCCGGGAACGAGTTGCAGTGCTTCTTTGAGGTTTGATATGCCAAGTTTCTCTAGCTCTTTTCCTTGAAATACAGATATAACATAAGGCTGATATATCTCATTTTGTTTTGTAATGGTTGCAACTTTATTAAAATGCTTCATCTCAGAAGAGAGGGAGGCTAATATATCATCCGTTTGTGCATTTAAAGCAACTGAATACACTAAAGAGCCTACAAATAAACTTATATTAAATAATTTATATAACATGTTATTTTATCCTCTCCTTAATGAATTCCGGATTATCTTCACCTAGTCTTTTAGTATACAAGATACAAGGAAATCGTAGACCCATTTTACCTTGAAATTGCTTTTTCCCAATTATTTCATAATTCATATTGTACATTTTCAGTAATCGTACAAAACGTGGTTCAAGAGCACCGTAAGTATATTCTATACCTAAATCCATCATTTTATAATACAAAAGCTTTTTAAGTTCTTCTACTATAATTTTTGTTGTTTTGATATTTCTGTATTTAGCATCCACAAATATTCTTGACATCTCGCCTAATTTATCCCGCTCAAACAGAGTGTTATTAAATTCCATATCATTTTCTGTCGGGTATCCAAGTGGGCAATTATGTATTAACCTTACTGTTGCACAAACTTCACTATCTTGATTCAGTGCTGCAAAATGTATGGCGAAGGGGTCAAATTTGTCATATTCTTTGTAATCGTCAAAATCTGTCTCAAGAAAATAATCTTTGTATATATCACTCTTTTTAAGTATTTTATATCTAAATGCAAACACCTCATCTAACAGATACTTATTTTCAACTTCTAAAAATCTAAACTGCATACCACTTCCAATGTAAAATTCATATTATCTTGTTTATAGGATTTATAGTCATTCTCATGTCATTTAATGTAAAAGAGCATAATTTATAAGGATAAGTTCCTATTCATGTCAGATATTTTAACAAAAGTTTATAGTCAAAAAACTTAATTAGCTTTTCAGGTAGGGCTTAAAAATAAGAATTGCTCTTTTAAGCACCAAGAAGTTACTTGGTACTTAAGAAGCGTACTGGGGGGGGATTAGATAGGTAAAACTCGTATTTTAGAAGAAAGTTTCTCTCTTAGTGTTGCTTCTATGGCATACAGAGTACCGGTTGAAGATGAAGCACATCCATTACAAGCGCCTAAGTAACGGATATAAATGTCAATATATTCGTCGCCCGCTTTTATGTCAATAACTTCCATGTTACCGCCATCCATAATTAGAAATTGTCTCACATTTTCATCTACGATAGCATCAACGGCTTTAATTTGTTGCACCAAAGTCATTGCTTCAAAATTGCCTTCTGAACCTGCATCAGCAGCTACTTTCATCTTTTCCTCATCCATTTCACGACGAGTATCTGCTAGAATATCTACAAGGTAATACTCTCTAGCTTCATGTCCGCCCGGCTTGATACAAGATTTACAAAAACCGCCTGCTTTTGTATAGTCTGTAACCTGTTCAACAGTTTTTAAATCATTTAATCTAATAACCTCTTGAAGTGTTCCTAAAGTAACACGAGCACATTCACAAACAACAATTTCTTCTTCAAAAGATTCAGCATCTACACCCATGTAAAGTCCGGCAGCTTTTTTGATAACATCATAAGCCATAACCGAACAGTGCATTTTTTGAGGCGGAACAGCCGGAACATCCGGAGTATCACGAAGAGCCAGTTCAACATCAATATTTGTGATTTTTACCGCTTCCCCAACTGTTTTACCGAGACAAAGTTCAGTCATAACATCCGAAGATGCGATAGCCGTGCCACAGCCGAAACTTTTAAATTTTGAGTTTACAATTGTGTCATTTTTAGGATCTATTTCCCAGTAAAGACGAACTGCATCTCCGCAAGATTCAGCTCCAAAATCAGCAACAATCAACTTGTTACCATGTCCCTCAGCTTCTTCTTCTGAAATTTCCCCTTGGTGTTGAGGGTTATTCATCAGAGTTGTAACTTTATTCGAATAAGCATCCCATAAAGATGCTCCTAACATATCAGCCTTAGCCATTTCATATCCTTTATTTTATTTCATAAAATTAAGGGAACCTTTTCCCCTATTTTTTTTGTCACGACAAAGGAAGTCAATACATTTTTGCTTTAGCAAAAAGTATTATCGGGATTTAGTCCCAGAAATTCCTTTATCTACGCTAACACTTGGTTTATTCTATGCTTTGAAATTGCATAGGACATACATCCTTCGGCAGGAAGCCCTCGCACCTTGTACTCTTACTCAGTTTTGTATTTATAATTTTTTACTCTGCTCCGACGGAAGCTAGCTTTAGCGGCTTAGCGCCCAGCGTAGGTATTTGGGCTTTTGCTCAAATACCGTTTATTATTAATGCATTTCGCAGGCTTGCGCTTCGCCGCCTTTGCTTGGTTGTACTATAGCAAATGAGCTTGAAATTGCTCTTAGTCTTGCAACTGCATTTTTAAAATGTGCAATCGTATAATCAATCTCGGCATCTGTTGTAAAACGGCTTAAGCTTAAACGAATTCCTGTGTGTGCCAGTTCATTATCAGCGCCTATTGCCAACATAACTGTATTTGCTTCAAGGTCTTCACTCGCACATGCTGAACCTGTTGATGCTCCAATTTGACCATTATTTAAGTCCCAAAGCATTCCCTCACCTTCAACACCTCTGATAGAAATCAAAATAGTATTTGGTGTACGATGTTCACGACTACCGACAACAAAGGTTTCACTTAATTCTAAAAGTGCATCTTCTAAACGGTCTCTCTTAGCTCTGATTGAAGCCATCTTTTCTTCTATGTTTGTTGTTGCAATTTCAAGAGCCTTGCCCATTCCCACTATGTAAGGAACATTAAGGGTACCTGAACGGCGATGTCCCATCTGTTCTCCACCATGAAGGAGCGGAGTAAGTGCTTGAGAATCTCTGATATATAAAGCACCAACACCTTTTGGACCATGAAACTTATGCGCAGACATCGAAAGAAAATCAATATGTACATCTTGCAAATCAACAGGTATCTTTCCTACTGCCTGAACACCGTCTGAGTGAAATAGAACACCTTTTTGTTTACAAATCTCCCCTATCTCTTTGATAGGAAAGAGCATACCGGTTTCATTTGATGCCCACATAATACTAACTAAAGCAGTTTTCTCGGTGATGAAACTTTTTACAGTATGTGCTTCAACAATTCCTTCTTCATTTACAGGAAGATAGGTGACTTTTACACCTTGTTCCTCTAAATATTTACATGTAGTAAGTATAGACGGATGTTCAACTTCACTTGTGACGATATGATTTTTATCACCATTTACTATATGATCCATCCAAACTGACTTTAATACCCAGTTATTTGATTCTGTAGCACATGATGTGAATACTATATCATCATTATCTGACGCATTTAAAGCAGTATAAACCTGATTAATTGCATCTCTAAGTGCTGGATGTGACGCCGTACCAAATTTATGGAGTGAACTTGGATTACCGTAAAGCTCACTAAAAAATGGTTGCATAACTTCTACAACTTGTGGATCACACATCGTAGTAGCATTGTTGTCTAAATAAACTTGCATTTTTACCTCTTTATAGGGCACAATTAAATCACCCTGAGTTTTAAACAAGACAATTTTTGTCCTCTTTTAATTTTGACATCATAATAGCTTTGATATTTGATAATGCTTAAACAAAACTGACTTGTTATTTGCTTTAAGATTATAAGAAGTATTTAAAATGGGTATAATTATGTTTAAATATTGTATAAAACAATAATCAAATAAAGGCTATACATGTGCAATTTTAACAAACTAAATGAAGAGACAAAAGCTTTAATCCACTTATTTATGACAAAAAGTGCTACAGCTGTTGGCGGAGCCAATTATTTATTGGCTCTCATAGAAGCCATGAAAACGAAAAAACCAAATCCACTCATGTTCGCGGGACGTCAGATTGCGTCTGAGAACACTATCATTAAATGGAATAAAGTCGTTTTTAAAGACAAAGTAACACTTTTAGAAGAAATTTTATTATCCCATAGAAGTTCAGAAAATCCAGATTTTAATATCTTAGCTAGTAAAAGCGACAAAAAGAAAAAAGCTATAATAAACATGGTTAAAACACTGGCACCCATAGAATTTGTAATAACCCCACAAAATCATAAAGATGGTGAAGGGTTCAAGTTTAAGGTTTTTGAAACTATAGAAGATGATTATGTAAAGATTAACCCTATCTTTATTGCTATGTTTTTTTGTTCAGCCGAGTTTACAAAAAAAGCCTTAAAACATAAGATCAAATTAGACTAAGTTAAAAGCCTATTATGATAATATAAGCTTATGCATTTATTATTGGAGTTTTTATGAAGTGTAGGTCTGTTAGCACTAAACTAAATATCGCAGTTGTTAGCGCCTCTTTAGTATTCATACTTATTGGTTTTTTTGTTCTGTTCTGGTATGCTCAGCAAATCAAAACAGATATATATAAAAGTACTCAAGAAGAACTAATCAACAAAGCCAATGACAGAATAGCTTCTAAGATGAGAGTTGGAATAACAAGTGCCATATCTATAGCTAATGATGAAAGAATCAAGACTGCATTAACAACAAACAAAAGAGCTCTTGCAATAAGCTCTCTTATTGATATTTCAAGCAAGATGAAAAAATACACCGAGTTTAAAAATATAAAAATTCATCTTCATACAAAAGATAATAAATCATTTTTAAGGAACTGGAAACTAGATAAATATGGAGATGATTTAAGCTCATTTAGAGCAGCTGTGGTATTTGTAAATAAAACACTAAAGCCAGTGACAACTTTTGAACCCGGAAGAGCCGGATTACTTTTAAGAGCCATAACCACAGTTACAAGTGATGATGGAGTGCATGTAGGGTCTTTAGAATTTATACAAGGGATAAACTCCGTTGCAAAAGCATTTAACAAAACGCATGAAGGTTTTTTACTCCTAATGAGCCAAAATGTAAATGATAATATAAAAACAGGGAATAACTTTTCATTTAATGATGATAGAAAATTTCAAGACTACATTATCTCACAAAACTATCTCAATAAAGATTTTTTAAATGATGCTAAAAATTTAAATATGCAAAAACTACTCACTAATGGGTATATAATTAATTCAAAATATTTTTACACGTACAAGGAAATTAAAAACTTTCAAAATAAAAAATTAGGAATCGTACTTTTAGGAAAACCCTTAAACCTAGTAAACAGCACAATAAATGGAGCTGAGACTTTACTGTACATGACTCTTGCCGGGATTTTAGGTATGATTTTGCTTATAAGTGTAATCATAATGTTAACAATAAAAAAACTTGTTATAACTCCACTGAAAAAATTTGAAAACGGTTTATTGGATTTCTTTTTATTCTTACAAGGTAAAAAAGACTATACGGACAACTTAGATATAGATACTAACGATGAATTTGGATTCATGGCAAGGTCATTAAAAGAAAACATTGCAGTAAGTGCCGAACTTCATAAAGAAATAAGTGAATTAAATACAAATCTCGAAGAGAAAATTAAAGAAAAAACAAAAGAAATAACGAGACTTCTAAATAATGCAGGACAAGGTTTCTTGTCTTTTGGCTGTGATTTTATTGTAGATGATGAGTACTCTATAGAATGTAATAAACTATTAGGTGATGAGATAGCTAAAAAAGATATAGTAGATTTATTATTTAAAGATGAAAACAAAAAAGCTTTTTTCAAACAAACTATTTTAGATACTAATACAATAGGTCACGCCATGGTGAAAAAGTCTATGCTTTCTTTACTCCCAAGTGAAATTATTTTAAATAGAAGAGCTTTAAAATTAGAGTACAAAATACTTGATGGGAGCAAGATGATGCTTGTTATCACAAATATTTCCGCACAAAAAAAGCTTGAAAAGAAGATTAAAAGAGAACAAGAAATTCTCAAAATGATAGTTGAGATTGTTAGTCAAAGTGATTCATTTTATGATGCAAAACATGATTATGAACTGTTTATATCTTCTTATGGGACACATATAAATCCAAGTAAAACATCTCTATATAATATAAATGAAATATATAGAATTATTCATACCTTCAAAGGTGCTTTTTCACAGCTATATATGCATAGTATCGTCGCATTTTTACATTCACTTGAGAGTCAAATTTCGTTCATGATAAAAGAAAATAAACATACCAATGAGCAATTATTAGAATTTCTGCAAAATAGCGATTTTCAATCCAGTTTGGAAGAAGAGTTGAGTATCATTAAAAATATTTTAGGAGAAGATTTTTTAAATTCTCAGAACATAGTAAAAATATCATATTCGGAGATTAAAACTTTACAAAATAAAATTTATTCAATGTTTGAAAAGGAACACCTTGAATCTGCACAAGCCAAAGATATAATTTCACAACTCACAAGTTTATCAAATCAAAAACTCTTTAATTTATTAAAGTCATACCCCAGTTTAGTAAAACACTTGGCTTCGACACTCAAAAAAGAGATTTACAAACTTGAAATAATTGGTGACAAAGAGTTAGTTATACAAGATAGCTATAAACCGTTCATAAAATCACTTATACATGTATTTAGAAATAGCGTTGACCATGGGATAGAAAGTCCGCAAACAAGACAAGAAAACAATAAGGATGAAATAGGAACTATCTCGTGCAGTTTTGAGCAAAAGGATAATGTCATTGAAATAATTATATCAGATGATGGAGCAGGAATTAATAAACAAAAAGTTTTAGAAAAAGCCTTATACACAAATATGATCACTTCTGAACAAGCTAGCTCTATGAGTGATGATGAGATATATAACTTAATATTAAGTGAACAGTTCAGTACCAATGATGAAATCTCAAATATATCGGGGAGAGGGGTTGGAATGGATGCTGTCAAACATGCACTTGAAGAAATAGGCGGGCATATCAAAATAAATACACAAAACAATCATGGCACTACTTTTATATTTACAATACCGAAATAAAAGGATAAAACAGTGGAAAAAGAACAGTATACAAACTATGAAAATGAAATTTTAGTAGCTATATTAAGCAGAACGATAAGTTTTTTAAATGACGAAATGGGTATCACTGTGATTTCTAAAAACCCTGAGATTAGTTCACCAAAAAAAGTTGAGCTTAAAAAGAACACAGCCATGATAGCAACAGGCGGTAGTGTACAAGTATTAATAACCATGGGATACGATGACGTACTTCTTGAAAAATTAATGGAAGCTTTTCTAGAAGGGGAAGAAATTGATGAAGAAGAGATTGATGAAATCAGAGAAAGTGTATCTTCTGAGGTCATTAACATCATAGTTGGAAATGCCCTAACTAATCCGATTGACGATACGGTACTCAACATAACGCCTCCGATATTGATATATGAAGCAAAATCTCTTTTTAAACATAAGAGTTCTAAAATTGCAGCAGCAACAATCAAAACAAATTTTGGCGATATGCTACTCAGTATAATAGGACCAAAAGAATCATTTGTAAATGAATTAAATTTTAAGGAGCTATAAGGTGTTAAATGTTTTAGTTGTAGACGATTCATTAATTATTAGAAAAAATCTTCATAAATACCTGGTAAAACTTGGTCACAATGTAGTAGAAGAATCAAAAACTGGAGCTCAGGCAGTAGAGGATTGTAAAAAATTCAAGCCAAATCTAGTTACTATGGATATCACTATGCCGGACATGGATGGCATAACTGCGGTCAAAAAAATAAGAGAATTTGACAAAGATGTCAGTATCATCATGATTACTTCACATGGGCAGGAGGACATGGTCGTTTCTTCATTAAAAGCTGGTGCACAAGGATATATTTTAAAACCGGTTAATGAAGAAAAGTTAGCTAAATCAATAGGCGCTCTTTTTCAAGACTACAATACTGAAGCAGATGATGAGCTACTTGATGATTATTAAAGAAATACCATGACTACCAACAATGAATTAAATAAAATTATTACACTCGAAACATTGGGTGATAATTCACTTTTTGCAGTCAACATCATAGATTTGTCAAATTTTGAGCTTATTTATGCAAATAAAGCCATGAAAGAAATTATGGCAGATGTATCCGCAAAAAATTGTTGGGAATCTATACATGGACAGGAGTCCCCTTGTCTATGGTGTAAAGTGTCTGATTCACTTAAAAATCGTGAGAATAAAAGCTATATAACTTATGAAAGCTTTAATGAAGTAGCAAACAAGTGGTATCAACTTCAAGATAAAATAATCACTCTTGAGAATGGTAAAAATATACTTATATCCTTTGCTCTTGATATAAGTATGCAAAAAGAAACCCAAAGCCAACTCATAAACATGCATGTAAAACTTTCCAAACAAACTGAAGCACTGAGAGATGCACAATCAAAACTCAAAGAACAGGCAAATAGAGATCCATTAACAAATATGTACAATCGAAGATATTTTAATGATATTTCTAAAAAAATAATTGCCTTATCTATAAGAAACAAAGAGCCTTTATCTGTCATAATGATAGATATTGACAAATTTAAAAATATTAATGACACTTATGGACACCATATTGGAGATGAAGTTATAATGCTTCTCGCAAATAAAATTGCAGAATTAACAAGACAAAGCGATGTAAGTGCTAGATTTGGCGGAGAAGAATTTGCAATTTTGCTTCCCAATACACATGACAAGAATGCCATACAATTTGCCCAAAAAATAAGAATGAATATTGAAAACACATCTTATACAAATAAAGAAATAAGCATACATTTTACTGTAAGTATCGGCGTAGCTGAATTTAACTCTGAACAAGACTCTCTTGTAGGCGAAGCTCTAGACAGAGCCGATCAAGCTTTGTATGATGCAAAAGAAAATGGAAGAAATAAAGTCTCCCTTTTTAGAAACAAAAGTGACAAAAACTCATTTTAAACCTTACGTGGTATAATTGCGCCAATGATTATTTATGAAAAAGGTTTATTATGGCTCAAACTATAACTGAAAAAATATTTTCTGAGCATGTCGGGCGAGAAGTTTTTGCAGGTGAAATTATCCGCTCAAACATCGACATGGTTATTGGAAATGATATCACGACTCCTATCTCTATTAGTGCTTTCAACCTCAGTGGTGCAACGAAACTTGCTAATCCTGATGGGTTCTCACTTGTTCTTGACCACTTTATTCCAGCTAAAGATATCGCATCAGCGAATCAGGCTCGAATCAGCCGTGATTTTGCAAAACAGCACTCTCTTAAAAACTTTTTTGATGAAAAAGACATGGGAATTGAACATGCTCTTTTACCGGAAAAAGGTCTTATAGTTCCAGGTGATGTGATAATCGGTGCAGACTCTCATACTTGTACACATGGAGCTCTTGGAGCATTCTCAACCGGCATGGGTTCAACCGACTTGGCATTCGCTATGATAAGTGGAGGAAACTGGTTTAAAGTTCCCGAATCAATCAAAGTAAATCTTAGTGGTAAACCAGGTGAATATACAACCGGTAAAGATATCATTTTAGAAATTATCCGTCTTATCGGCGTAGATGGAGCCTTGTATAAAACATTAGAGTTTACAGGCAGTACAATCGAGCATTTGACTATGGATGATAGATTTTCTATGTGTAACATGGCCATAGAAGCCGGTGCAAAAAGTGGAATCGTGGCTTATGATGAAACTACAAAAGAATTTTTAGCAGATAAAAATTTAGCTCGTGAGCCAAGAATTCACTACTCTGACGAAGATGCTAAGTATGATATGGTTTTGGATATAAATGTTGCAGAACTTGAACCGGTTATAGCTTACCCGTTTTTACCATCAAACGGTCACAGCATAACACAAGCAGTAGATGATAAAATCAAAATAGACCAAGCATTTATTGGAAGTTGTACCAACGGAAGATTAAGTGACTTAAAAACTGCCGCTGAAATTTTAAAAGGCAAAAGAGTTCATGATGATGTGCGCCTTATTGT
>Ga0316206_1002109_pt1 | contig 14535 bp, 15 predicted proteins | sample 6monthpyrite_MG_FD_204942 | JGI IMG/M metagenome (GOLD analysis project Ga0316206, IMG submission 204942) | Microbial mat bacterial communities from mineral coupon in-situ incubated in ocean water Damariscotta River, Maine, United States -... | ecosystem: Environmental > Aquatic > Marine >...
CTTGTGCCGAGCCGCTATTTCCTGGATCGTCTTGTCTCCTCGAAGCGCCTCAAGCGCCACCTTCGCTTTAAAATCTCCTGTAAACCGACGTCGTGTCGTGATCTCGTATTCCTCCGTTATCCGGCGGAATACACTTTAACTCCCCGTCCGATTTTCCGGGACCACCTCAAATCGAGGCGATTCAATTCACTAACTCAAAAATGAGGATGAGCACGTCATGAGACACTATCGTGTGCCGCTTGAAATTCGCCGAATCTTCCCCATCTAACAAGCTCGGCCGGACGTTTTTACGGGGGAAACGACGATGCGATTTGACAAACTGACCACTAAATTCCAGCAGGCCTTGAGCGATGCCCAAAGCATCGCCGTCGGGCTGGATAACGCCTATATCGAACCGCAGCACTTGCTGCTGGCCTTGTTGCAACAGGAAGACGGCAGCGTCGCCGCGCTGTTGTCGCGCTCCGGCGTTAACGGGCAGCCGCTGCGCGCGGCGCTGCAAACCAGCATCGAACGTTTGCCCAAGATCGAGGGCGCCGGCGGCGAGATCAGCCTTTCGCGCGATCTTAATAACCTGCTCAATGTCACGGATAAGGAAGCGCAAAAGCGTGGCGACCAGTATATCGCTTCGGAGTTATTCTTGCTGGCGGCGGTCAAGGACAAGGGAGAAACCGGCCGGTTGCTGAAGGAACACGGCGCCACGGCAGCGGATTTGGGACAGGCGATCGACGCCGTGCGCGGTGGAGAGGCGGTGCAAAACCCGGAAGCGGAAGGGCAGCGCGAGGCATTAAAAAAATATACCCTGGATCTGACGGAGCGCGCGAGTCAAGGCAAGCTCGACCCGGTGATCGGGCGCGACGACGAAATTCGCCGCGCTATTCAGGTGTTACAGCGGCGCACCAAGAATAATCCGGTGCTTATTGGCGAGCCGGGAGTGGGAAAGACCGCCATTGTCGAGGGGCTGGCGCAGCGTATTGTGAATGGCGAAGTGCCGGAAACACTGAAAAACAAGCGGGTATTGCTGCTCGATATGGCGGCCCTGATTGCCGGCGCCAAGTATCGTGGCGAGTTCGAGGAACGCTTGAAGGCGGTGCTGAAGGAGTTGGCGCAGAATGAAGGGCGCACCATCGTGTTTATCGACGAAATCCACACTATGGTGGGCGCGGGCAAGGCCGAAGGCGCCATGGACGCGGGCAATATGCTTAAGCCGGCGCTGGCGCGCGGCGAATTGCATTGCATCGGCGCGACGACGCTGGATGAATATCGTAAATATATCGAGAAGGACGCCGCCCTGGAGCGGCGTTTTCAGAAGGTGCTGGTGGGCGAACCGACGGTGGCGGACACCATCGCTATCTTGCGCGGCCTGCAAGAGAAATACGAACTGCACCACGGGGTGGATATTACCGATCCCGCCATTGTCGCCGCGGCGGAGCTTTCGCATCGCTATATTACCGACCGTTTTCTGCCGGACAAGGCAATCGATCTGATCGATGAAGCGGCGGCGCGCATCAAGATGGAAATCGACTCCAAGCCGGAGCCAATGGACAAGCTGGAGCGTCGCCTGATCCAGCTTAAGATCGAGCGCGAATCGGTAAAGAAGGAAAAAGACGCGGCGTCGAAGCGGCGGTTGGCGTTGCTGGAGGAAGAAATCCAGACGCTGGAGCGGGATTATGCCGATCTCGAGGAAATCTGGAAGGCGGAAAAGGCCCAGGTACAGGGCGCTCAGCACATCAAGGAAGAACTCGACCGGCTGCGAGTGGAAATGGAGGAAGCACGGCGCAAAGGGGACTGGCAAAAAATGTCCGAGCTGCAATACGGCCGCATTCCGGAATTGGAGGATCAGCTGAAGCAGGCTGCCGAGAAAGGCAACGAAGAAGCCAAGTCGCATCGACTGCTGCGCACCCAGGTGGGCACCGAGGAAATTGCCGAGGTCGTGTCCCGTGCTACCGGCATTCCCGTGTCGAAAATGATGGAGGGCGAGCGCGACAAATTGCTGCGCATGGAAGAGAAGCTGCATGAGCGCGTCGTCGGCCAGGACGAGGCGGTGCGCTTGGTGGCGGACGCCATTCGCCGTTCCCGCGCCGGATTGTCCGATCCCAACCGCCCCTATGGTTCGTTTCTGTTTCTGGGGCCCACGGGGGTGGGAAAGACCGAACTGTGTAAAACCCTGGCGGCTTTTCTATTCGACAGCGAAGAGCACTTGATCCGCATCGATATGTCGGAATTCATGGAAAAGCATTCGGTAGCGCGGCTGATCGGCGCGCCGCCCGGCTATGTCGGCTACGAAGAGGGCGGCCATCTGACCGAGGTGGTGCGGCGCAAGCCGTATTCGGTGATTTTGCTGGATGAAGTGGAGAAGGCGCACCCCGATGTGTTCAATGTGCTGCTGCAAGTACTGGACGATGGCCGCATGACGGACGGCCAAGGGCGCACGGTGGACTTTAAAAACACCGTGGTGGTCATGACCTCCAATTTGGGCTCCCAGCACATTCAAACGCTGGCGGGGGCATCCTACGAAACGCTCAAGGCGTCGGTGATGGACGAGGTGAAAACCTATTTTCGTCCCGAGTTTATTAATCGTATCGACGAAGTGGTCGTGTTCCACGCCCTGGGCGAAGCGCATATCCAGTCCATCGCCCGCATCCAACTGCAGTACCTGGAGCGGCGCCTAGCGGCAATGGAGATTGCCTTGCATGTTTCCGACGCGGCCTTGTCGCGGCTGGCCGGCAGCGGGTTCGATCCGGTTTATGGCGCACGCCCGTTGAAACGGGCCATCCAGACGAACATCGAAAATCCTTTGGCGAAGGAAATTCTGGCGGGCCGCTTCGCGCCGAAAGACGCGATCGACGTGGATGTGCGCGATGGAGATTTCGTGTTCGAAAGGCGCTGACCATATGGCAACGGCGGAAGCATTCGCCGTTGCCGAGAGCGGATGCCGGGAATCAGTGTTTCGGCGGCGGCGTGCGATAACATTCGATAATTCCCTGGGCCACGCGCTGGGTGCCCAGCAGACCGGAATGCAGTCCTTCGGTGAATTCCAGGATTTGATAACCGGCATAGCCATGGGTGGTGGCGATTTGTTCGGCACGGTATTTGAATAATTGCTCGGCCTCGCCATCGCCTCCCGATGAGAAGGTCTTCTTCTTCAGGGAAATGCGATATTTGTCCTGGCCGATAGCGGCGTCTTGCAGCGACCAGGTAGGGAGCAAGGCGTTGATGGTTGCGGCGGCGGCGGCGCCGACGATGACCGGGTTAACCCCCGGCACCATCGAGTAAGGCGTGGTCAGCATTGCGCCGGTAAAACCAAATTGACCGCTCGACGTAGGTTTGTTGGGCACCGTGTCGCAGCCGCTTAGCGACAGCACGGCGCCCACCAGAAACAGCGTGCGTGTTAGGAACGGCATAGCGTGTTTTCCCCGCGGTTGGCGATGCTGCGGGCGATGTGCGAGAACAACGCTTGAATTTCCTCCACGCTGAAAGCGCCGAGCAGGCGGTTCGCGATTTCCGGTTCCAGCGGCACCAGGCACGGCGTTCCGTCGTCCAATGTGATGCGCACGCCCGCAAGGTGTTTATTCGCGCCGCCTTCCGCTTGGTCGGTCAATGCCGCCTGGGCGTCCATGAGTTCATCGTAGCGGGTTTCCAGGGCTTCGCTGGTTTCCTCGTCGAGGTCTTCGCCGATGGCGATTACCGTGCCCATGCCGTCTTGTTTCTCGGTGTATGCGACGTTTTTCCCACGGACGAATTCGATGAACGCGGTGCGCAGGGTGTCGTCGAAGAAAATGTAGTCCAGCATCGGCCTGATCTCCAGCAATTTATTTTGGATTCAACGGGTTTCTACCTACGATGTTAGGCTATCGCCGCGCCATGAGCAACCGCGGAAACAGGAGGGCGCGATGAACCGCATGGAAGGGAAATGCGCGCGTATAATGCAGTGTGCGCGATAATCGGGTATTTGCGGGAAAGAGGCGGGCTATGTTACGACCGCGATGGCTGAATGCAGCGGTATCGCTGACCCTGTTGCGGATCGCCCTGATCCCGCCGGTGATTGAGCTGATGCGCAACGGGAACTTCCTCTGGGCGCTGGCGGTCTTCTCGCTTGCGGGGGTCAGCGACGCATTGGATGGGTATGTCGCCCGCCGCTTTCACCAAGTCACCGCGCTTGGCGCGCTGCTGGATCCTATCGCCGACAAGCTATTGATTATGGCAAGCGTGCTGATGCTTGCCTGGCTAGGCTGGATTCCTTGGTGGCTGACGGCGATGATGATTGCGCGCGACGCCCTCATTGCGGGTGGGGCGCTTATTTACCGGCTGGTGGCTGGGCGTCTGCAAATGGCGCCGACTGGGCTTAGCAAAATCAACACTTTTTCTCAGCTGAGTCTGATCGTGCTCGTACTGGCCCAACAGGGCGGGTTGATCGACGGCGCGTTGCCCTGGCCGTATCTATTCGCCGTGGTCGCGATGACGACGGCGGTCTCCGGCATCCACTACGTATGGATGTGGGGCCGGAAAGCGGCGGCGGTAGAATGGTAACTTGGAACGATACACTGATGGAGATGCAACGATATGGATATTTGCCAGCCGAATACGGAACGCGTCTGCGATGAGCGTGAAATTTACGAAAGCCGGTTGCCCCTGGATAGCGCCAACCTGCTGGAATTAGGGTGCGGTAAGGCGGACAAGACACGGGCAATTGCCGAAACCGGTCGGGTGGCGTCGATTGTGGCGCTGGAAGTGGACGAGATTCAACATGCCAAGAATTTGCAAGTGACGGACCTTCCCACGGTTCAATTCGCCAGGGGCGGAGCGGAGCACATTCCCTTTCCAGACAGTCGGTTCGATATTGTGCTGCTGTTTAAATCTCTGCACCACGTACCGCTAGAAAAAATGGATCAGGCGCTGGCGGAAATTCACCGCGTACTCAAACCCGGCGGATTGGCCTATATCTCCGAGCCCGTATACGGTGGCGCCTTCAATGAAATTCTCTCGCTATTCAACGACGAACGGCAAGTGCGGGAAGCGGCGTTCGCGGCGGTTCAGCGAGCGGTGAACTCGGGATTGATGACGCTGGTGCGCCAGGAGTTTTTCAGCACGCCCATTCGTTTCGATAGCTTCGCCCAGTTCGAGGAGCGCATTTTAAATGTAACCCATACCCATCACGACCTGCCGCCGCAATTGCACCAGCGCGTGAAGGAAAAATTCATGGCGCACCTGACGGACGACGGGGCGCACTTTCACACCCCCATCCGGGTAGACTTGCTGCGCAAGTCCACCGCCTAACGACCTACACTTTTTCATCGATCTTGGCGCCGAGGTCGTTACGGCGGCGCTTCCCCCGCCGCCGATCGGCGGCGCCGCGCAACTCCAGCAACAGCGCTCGCCGGCTGACGCGCCGACAGAATCGACGCCGTTCCCGGCTGGAGCGCCCGGCGGCTTCCTCGTCCGCCGACGCGGCATTTTTCCGCCGCGCGGCTTGCCTGACCAGGGGCGGCAGCGTCCGCTCGCCCGCTCGCCTTATCGCTCTGACACGGCGCACGGCATTGACATCCAACGGGTTCTCCGGCGCCGCCACCGGCGGCAGCCAGCTCGGGATAAATCGCATAATCCCCGCCTCCTTCCACTATTCATTATAGCAATCCTTTGGTTATCTCGCATCTCCTGGTATGCTGTTTGCATATATTGATGCGGGTAGCATACAATGAAGGGGGGGGTGATAGACTGTGATAACACCGATACACGATAAAAACGATAGTGTGGATGGGGGATGAAGATGGCTGCATATTACGGGTTGGTTCGGCAATCGCCGCGAAAAATCTACTGCGTTGTATTTCCCGATTTCCCGGACTGCGTGGCGGCCGGCAGAACGCTGGAGGAAGCGTGGCGGCTGGCGGAAAACGCATTGCTAGGGCATGTCCATTTAATGAAAACCGACGGCGAGCACTTGCCGTCGCCTTCATTGCTCCGGGATCTCGTGAACGGTCAAAACCGGGAAACGGTGCACGATGTTTTTTTTGTGCGCATTTAGTCCAATAAGAATAACGCGTTATAAGATTTATCCCGATTTATTTTGCACCCGGTTCGCCATTTTTCACTATACTGGGAAATGAGGGGGTTATACCGGTGAAGGAGAGTGCAATGGCCATCGTGAACACCCTGGCGCGTTATTTGAAACAGCATGACATCCACTTCGATGTGTTGCCTCATGCCGAAACGTCCAATGCCCGGCTCGCCGCGAAAGCCGCTCGCGTATCGGCGCAGCAAGTCGCCAAGGCGGTGCTGCTGGAAGATCGGCACGGCTTCTTAATGGTCGTATTGCCAGCGGGCCAGCAGGTCAATCTAGTGAATCTTGGCGCGCAATTGGGACGCCACTTATGGCTGGCCAAGGAAACGGAGATGGCGCAGTTATTTCAGGACTGCGTGCCGGGCGCCATTCCCCCGGCGGGCGGCGCCTACGGATTGGAAACCGTGTACGATAGCCGTTTGCTCCAAGAAGCCGACATTTACTTCGAGGGTGGCAGCCACACGGACTTGGTGCATATTAGTGGTCGGCAGTTCAAACGCCTCATCGACATTACCAAACAGAGTCATTACTGCCATGTCGGCTAGTCTGCCGCTGCGTTTTCCGGCGTAGCGCCGGCTGCCGCCTCCCTCGCTGCATCCGCCGTCCAGGGTCGTTTTTCCGCGTTTTCATCCATCATGCGCGCCGGCAAATCGCATGACGGATGATTGCCGGCGCGGCTTAACGCTATAATATGCCCGATTAGGCGGATGGGAGGCGGCATGCGGCAAGCGCACCAAACACTCACGGTAGACACGCGCGGCAAGGGACTATACGAAATCACCGACGCCGTGCGCCGATGGGCGCTAGGCACGGCGCTGCGTAATGGCCTGTTGACGCTGTTCGTCCGCCATACCTCCGCCAGCTTGCTCATTCAGGAAAACGCCGATCCCGCCATACAGCAGGACTTAGAGCGCTTTTTCTCGCGCTTGGTTCCCGATGGCGATCCCTTATTCAGCCACCGGCAGGAGGGCGCCGACGATATGCCGGCCCATGTTCGCACGGCGTTGACGCAGGTGCATTTATCCATTCCCTTGGCTGGCGGCGGCTTGGCGCTGGGAACCTGGCAAGGCATTTACCTCTACGAGCATCGCCTCGGCCACCAGATACGGCAGGTGGTGATGCATTTGTTGGGGGAGGAAGGCTAAAATAGTCGTCATCCTGTTAGGGTTTTTGTAGAATGAACGGGTTTGCGGGAGGCTATCGAAGGCGGATATGGCGAATAAGTTAGTAATGATGTTGTTAACGGTCGATCCCGATCAGCCCCACGTATGTGGCTCGCCTTTCTTCCACGCGGCCGCTGCGGCGTCCATGGACGTGGACGTAGAGGTCTATTTTGCCAGCCGAGCGGTACGGCTGTTGCTCAAAGGGGTGGCGGATCAACTCTATCCCGGCGAGGGTAGAACTAAATCGGTTTATCATTTTATGCAAGACGCCGCGAAACTCGGGGTGAAATTTTATGCGTGCGGCGGCGGGTTCTCTTCCTTGGGGGTCGAGGGAAACGATGACTTCATTGCCGAATTCAGTGGCATTGCCGGCGCCACGGCGTATATTCAGCGGGTGATGGACGACGAGTGGAAAACGATCACGTACTGAGGCGTTGCCGCCAACTTATTCCAGGGCGGGAAGCTTGGCGGCGGTCTCTTCCGCCGTCGCCGGAATGTCCTGTTCCTTTGCCCATGACAACACGCGGATAAACGCCGCTTCCAGCGCCTCGAACGCACGCCATGCTTCCGCCCAATCGGGCTGCTTGGCGGCGCGCTCCACCGCGCGCGCCCATGTTCCCATTTCCGCCGCTACTACGTAATCCGATGCGCCCTTGATTTCATGCGCGGCGCGGGCGGCGGCGGCGGTGTTCTGTTCATCGAGCGCTGTTCTCAGCGCCTCGACCAATGGCGGAGTCGTGGCGAGATAAAGGGAGACCAGTTCCATGGCGGCTTGTTTATCCTGGCGCAGATGATCCAGAAATTTTCGCCATGCCAACGGTGCGGGGGCGGGCGGCGGCGTTTCCCGTTCCACCGGCAACGGCGTCCAGCGGCTAATCGCCGCCTGAAAATCGTCGATACACAGCGGCTTAACCAGATAATCGTCCATGCCCGCCGACAAACACCGCTCCCGGTCGCCCGGCATGGCGTTGGCCGTCATGGCGATAATCACCGTTTTGCCGCCACCATCCGCCGCGCGGCGAATAGCGCGGGCGGCCTCGAAGCCATCCATCTCCGGCATTTGGCAGTCCATGAAAATCAGGTCGTAGGGAACGCGCGCCGCCGCCTCCATCGCCTCCGCGCCGTTGGTGGCGACATCCGCGGAAAATCCCAGCTTTTGCAGTAAACGTAAAACAACCTTCAAATTCACAGCGTTGTCTTCCGCGACCAAAATGCGGCGGCTTGGCGGCAGGGCCGGCGCGGCAAGGCGCGGCGCGGTTACTCCAGTATTATTCGCGGGCCGCATCGCGCCGGATAGCGCTAAGGCGAGTTTGCCGCGCCGCAGAGGCTTGCTCAGGCAGGCGTCGATCCCGGCGGCGCGCAAGGTTTGTTCATCGTGGCGCTCGGCGACAGTGGTTAGCAAGACCAAGCGCGGCGAATGCAGCGGTGCGGCGTCATTGACGAGGGCGCGAATCAGCGCGGCGGTATGGGTCAAGGCCGCGGTGCTAAAACAGGGTAGCGCCGTATCGATTAGCACCAGATCGAACGGCTGCCCGGTTTGCCGCAGCGCTTGAAGAATCTGCGCGCTATCGCTCGCGGTGGCGTGCGCCATTTGCCAATGGTCGAACTGCCTGACCAGCGTTTCCCGCAGCGAGACGCCGGCGGTCGCTATCAGTACGCGCAGGCCGGGCGGTGGCGCGAGCGCCTCATCTTCGGCCGACGTGCTTGCCCGGCAGGGGAAGACGGCGCGGAACCAAAAACGGCTGCCTTCGCCGGGCTGGCTGTCCACACCGATCTCTCCCCCCATCAACTCGCACAACTGTTTCGAAATCGCCAGCCCCAGCCCCGTGCCGCCATGCCGCCGGGTAGACGTGCCGTCCGCCTGGGAAAACGACTGGAACAGCCGCCGCCGCCCTTTCCCGCTGATGCCGATGCCCGTGTCGGTGATGGAAAACGCGATAGTGGCCGCGTCGTCCCCGCGATCCTGCTGGCGGACGCTGATCGTGATCTCTCCCCGGTTGGTGAATTTAATCGCGTTGCCAGCCAAGTTAATCAGTATCTGCCGCAACCGCCCAGGGTCGCCACACAGCTTGCGGGGAACGTCGGGATGCACATCGCACACTAGTTCCAGGCCCTTGCTTTGCGCCCGATCCGCGAGGAGCTCCGCCACCGCCTCCACAGTATCCAATAAATCGAAATCGGTAATTTTCAGCGCCATTTTCCCGGCTTCGATCTTTGAGAAATCGAGAATATCGTTAATGATCGTGAGCAAGGCGTTGGCCGAACCGCGCACGGTTTCCGCGTAATCCCGCTGTTCGGCGGAAAGTGGCGTATCCAGCAATAGGCCGATCATGCCGAGAATCCCGTTCATTGGCGTGCGGATTTCGTGGCTGACGTTGGCGACAAACTCGGATTTAATCCGGACCGCTTCTAGCGCCGTATTGTAGGCGGATTTAAGCTCTTGTTCGGCGGTTTTACGCTCGGTGATATCGCGCATAATCGCTTGAGTGACGACTTTCCCGTCCAGCATCATGGAATGCAGCGAGATCTCCGCGGGAAACGTGCTGCCGCCGAAGCGTTTGCCGGTCCATTCGAAATAGGCGTGTCCCTCCGTCATGGCCTTCCGAATTTGCGAGCCGGCGTGCTCTTCCGACGAAACGCCGTTAGGCTGAATTGCCGGGCCGAGTTCCTTGGGGCCCATGCGGATGAATTCCTCGGGAGAACCGATATAAAACATGCGGAGGGCGGCGGGATTACCGTCCAGAAAACCGTTTTCGTCCAGCAGCACGATGCCGTCGGAATTGGTATCGAACAAAGTCTTATATTTAACCTGTTCCTTTTCGATTTCCAGGGTTTGCAAACTAATGCGGCGAATAATATAGGCGGCGCTCAACAGGGAAAGAAAAGCGGAAGACGCGCCCAGCAAAATCATCAGCAAGCGGGTTCGGTCGTAAGAGCGGTCGGCTTGAGCGGCCGCCTGTTGCGTGGCTTGCTGCTGAATTTTCACCAACTCGTTCAGTTGCTCCACCAGCGTTTGCTGCATGGGGATGGCGTGCGCCTGCAAAATTTTGAGCGCCACCGCGCTATGGTTATCCATGGCCAGATCGATGGCTTGCAGCACATACGGGCGAGTGATCGTGGTTTGATGGCCGATGATCTTGAGCACCGAGGTTTCGCGGGAAGACAGCGCGATGGCTTCCAGCTTTTGCCGCGCCTTGGTGTAATTAACACCGTAACGGTAAAAATTCATCAGTTCGTCGTTCTTCTTGAACGGATCGGTGAGTACGACAATCGTGTGCATACTGATCGCCCGGTTGCGCAGCGCGTCGCGCATGGTAGTCGCCAGCGCGGTCTTGACGTTGTTTTCGTGGACAATGCGTTCCAGATTCTTATTCAGCGCCGCCATCTGCGTCAGGCCGACCACGGTCAGCGCGACCATCAGCACCAACGACAGGGCGAAACCGCTGGCGATGCTGATCTTAACGTTGCTGGCGGAAACCAGCGGTTTGCCGTGGCGGAAGGGCATGACGTCGAACGGATTGATTTAACGAAGCTTTATATTGTTGACCGGATGCGCGCGAAATGCAAACGCGGGCAAGCGTACTTTAACCAGGCCGCATTGTGTTCGTCGCGGCGCTAAAAAGTCAACCACGCCCGCGGCCACGGGATATTGACAGGGGCGAGACGCGCGCCGCCGCTCGACGCCGCGACATATTGCACATCGGGAGATAGCGCGAACCTATCGTTTACCCGATAACGGTAATCCCTCTCGGTCGTTTTCCCGCCACTGGCGGCCACGAAACCGACATTGGGAACGCCGTCGCCGTTGGCGTCCAGCAGCGGCGCGGCGGTGTTCAATATCAGCGACATCATTCCCCCAATCGAGATGAAACCCCGGTTTACGCAGGAAGGACTCCACTTTGTCTCTATCAGCATTGGCGTTGCATGCTTTGGCGTCGCGCTTTCCAGGCGCTCCCGCAGCGCCCGCCCGGCCCCGGCTTCCGCCGGATGCGGTAATTGAGTGGCATCCTCCCTTTAGCGCGCTGCGCGTTTCGCTGCTCGCTTGAGCGGCGGCTCAAGGAAGCGATCGAGCGCCTGTAAGTCGGATGCGGTTAATATACCCGCCGCCGCCTTGAGTTTAAGACCTTGGAATAGGGTGTCGTAGCGCGCCTTGGCGAGATCGCGGCGGGCGGTGTAGAGTTGTTTTTCGGCGTTCAACACATTAATGTTCATGCGAATACCCAGCTTGAATCCTATCCGATTGCCCTTGACCGCGCTTTGGCTCGATGTGACCGCCGAATCCAGCGCCTTAACCTTGGATAGCCCGTTTTCGATCCCCGCATACGCCTGCCGGGCGTCGGCGCCCGCTTGGCGGCGGGCGGCCTCTAATTGTGCTTGCGCCTTGTACGCGTTGGCCATGGCCTCGGCGATACGGGAATTCATCGCACCGCCGGCATAGATCGGTATATTGAGCCGTAACCCCGTTTGTATGGATTTCGAGCGTGTCGCGTAATCGGTCGGGTTTGCGATATTGCCCGAGGTGTTATTTTTTCCGTAGGAAACCGACCAGTCCAAGGTCGGCAGATGGGCGGCGCGATTTTTGCTGACTTCCGCTTCCGCCGCCGCCAGCGCCGCCCTTTGCGCCTGAACGGCGGGGTTGTTTTCTTGGGCCTGCGCGACCCATGGCCGGGGGATGTCCGGTTGCGGCTGCGGGACGATAACCGCCGGGCGCAGCCTGTCGAGCGGCGAGGGAATGGGGCCGATTATTTTTTCCAATCCGGCGCGCTGGGTTTCCAAGGCGTCGCGCGCGGAAACCAGTTGCGAATGGGCGAGTTCCCTGCGCGATTGCGCTTCATACACATCGGTAATCGCATGGGTGCCGTCTCGAAACCCGCGCTTGGCTTGCGCCCATTGTGCGCGGGTCGCTTGCAATTGGGCTTTCGCGGCGGAGATGGTCTCTCGGGCGGCCACCACCCCGAAATACGCCCGCGCGACGCGCAAAATCAGCGTTTGCTCAGCCCGGGCAAATTGCGCGCGGGCCTGCCGTACTTGAAATTTCGATTCCTTGTAGGCAAACACGTTTTGCATGCGGAATAGGGGTTGGGTGAGTTGCACTGTCCACGTCCACGCATCGACGCTGCGCCGCACCGTGGGCGTGTCGGTGAACGTGGATGTGGCGCGGGTGCGGTTCTTGTTGCCATTTACGCTGAGTTTAGGCAACAGGCCGGCCCGTGCCTGGGGAATTTTTTCCCGAGCGGCCGCCAGCGTGTAGCGCGCCGCCCGGAACGTCGGGTCGTTATTTTGGGCGAGGCGGTAAATGTCCAGCAAATTAGCGCCCTGGGCGGGTAAATAAACGAGAGCCGCCATTAGCACGCCCAACGCGAACCTTGCCGTGGTCAGCCGACGCTGCCGATTACCGCGTTGCGGCGTCACCGTTCATGCCCGCTATCGTCAAGAGTTTTTTCCACGGGCGAAAGCAAATATTCCATGACGGTGCGGCGACCCTCGTTGATCTCGGCAATCACTTGCATGCCGGGAACCAGCTTGAACTTCTTCCCCTGCGCTTCGAGGACTTGGCTTTGCAGGGCGATTAATACCTTGTAGGGCGATCCTGGGGGGGGCGGGCTTTTGGAGGAACCCTTGGCGGAGGATTGTGGGGCCGCGCGGCCGCTTGCATCCGGGCCGATATAAATCACCCGGCCATCCAGCATGCCATATTTCTCGAAAGGATAGGCGGTGATTTTCACCTTGACTTTCTGCTGAGGAAAAACAAAACCGATGGCGTCGTTTTTTACCATCACCTCGGCCAATAGCGGCTCGTCCTCGGGCACCAGCGTGAGCAGAACCGTACCGGGAGAAACCACCGTGCCAATGGTATGGGTGGCGATGTCCTTGACGATACCGGCTTGGGGGGCTCTCAGTTCGAGGAGCCTGACTTTGTGCTTTTGCTTTATCCACGCCTGCTTGATTTTTTGATATTGCCCCTCGGCGTCGAACCACTCGTTTTGCAAATCGCTACGGTATTTGGCGGTCACCTGGGCAAGCCGTTTTCTGGCTTCCGCCATCGCGGCGGCAAGACTCGCCACCGTGGATCGTTGCGCGCGCAGGTCTTGTAATTTCTCCAGATATTCGCGTTGCTTGTTGCGCACCATCAGCTTCGGCGCGTAGCCGCCTTTTCCCATGTCGGCGTAGGCGGCGGCCTGTTGTTCGAGAATCGGCGTGATTTCCCGGAGTTTAATCAGCACCGCCTTGCCGGCGTCGTTTTCCTGGCGGGCCTTATTGAGCGCATCTCGCGCTTGGGCGAGTGCGTTGACATAGGCTTGGCGATGGTCTTTATACTGGGCGTTAACCTGGCGGAACATCGCTGCCGGGTCGCCCGCCTTGCGGCGGAGGGGGCGTCCGCTCAGTTCCGCGGCGATCCGGCGTAACTGAAGGGACTTGAGCGTCAGCTCCGTTTTCAGCATCTTCTCGTCGGCTTCGGTGTCTTTCGGATCCATCCGCATCAGCACCTGGCCGGCTTTTACCGCTTCTCCCTCCTTAACGAGAATCGCGTGCACGATGCCCGCGTCCACCGGCTGCACAATCTTGACATAAGTGCGCGGCACCAAGTGGCCTTGTGCGCTGGCGATGGTGTCGAGTTTGCCGAAAGTCGCCCACAGCAACAAAATAACGAAAAGCGCGCTGACCGAATACATGATGGCCTTGGGAAGCCGTCCCGGCGGGTTTTCTTGGATGGAAAGCAGCCCTGGAGAAAAATCCAGCGCATCGGGTGAACGGGGGGGTGTCTTCTGCGTCACGTGCGTGCGTTATCCTTGGCTAGACGAACGGGGTGATACGGTTGCGCGCGGGTTGCGGCGGCGGGGACAGCGTAGCACAACCGCAAGATAGCGTTGCATGCCGTCGCGTGCCGCGTTAGCGCGCCCGCGCTATATTTTTCGGATTTCATCGGCCATCTTCGCGGCACGCCACGCCCAACCAATGGGTTTTCGCCTTCACCCAAAGCGGTCGTCCCTCCGCTCGTAATCGCCATTTCTTTTTCCCCTTTTTTCATCGCTACGCGATGGCCTGCCGGAGACCGGCCGCCATCGGCCTCGGGGGGGTCTTCTCGTGGCGATATTATCGGTGTTCCGTTCTTATTGGTTCCCGAATCACCAGTCAGCTTTTCGACGCAATTTCTTTCTTTCGGGTCATTTGCCTTGACGTCCAGATTCCCCGGATGCTCTGGCGAATCGTTATTCAAGTTAACGACGCCGGGGTGCTCGGTCGGGGTTTCGGCGGTGGTTTTACTGGCGGTGTCGTTAATAGTTTTATCGGTTTTCTTGCGCATGATGGGTTCCT